>Ga0209208_10001069_pt1 | contig 38086 bp, 34 predicted proteins | sample S1TSphfallax_3_FD_187694 | JGI IMG/M metagenome (GOLD analysis project Ga0209208, IMG submission 187694) | Host-associated microbial communities from peat moss isolated from Minnesota, USA - S1T2_Fd - Sphagnum fallax MG (SPAdes) (version 2) | ecosystem: Host-associated > Plants > Peat moss >...
GACCTGCGCACTCACCAGGAATCACCACCTTCATCCAAAACCTCAACCTTCGGAACTCCACAACACCACAAGTGATTGCGAGAATCTGGCACAACGCCCGCCCAAGGAAGGTGGGCACACCGATCTGGCTGACCCTCAACTAGGGCCTTCCGACTGGTACCTAGTTTCAACTTATGGGGATCACCCCCACCTGCAACATCTGTGAAACTGGGATCTCGGAATCCCCTCAACACTGCCTCCTTGTCTGCCCTCCCGCCCAACGTGCCTGGGGCATGTTCAAAAGGGTATGGGAAGAATGGAAAGCCCCTGAGGACGTGACCATCACCTGGCCCTTCGTTCTACTCGGTGAGGTTGCCACTGAACACAAGGATGACCCCCCCGGGCTCCACGCTTATCACGTCGGCGACTTCACCTACGCCAAACAGCCACTTGACATCCTGCGCACTTTCACCCTGTACTACTTCTAGTCCAAGAGGTGCCGAAGGCACTTCAGCGATTGCTACTCTCTCAAAAGGGTGCTCCAGCAAGCCTGGGCGGCCACTGTCGAAATTGGCATGGCCACCTGGAAAGCCATTAGAACCCCCCGCCTTGGCAAAGATCCGGACATTCAGACTAGAATTGAGTTTACTTTTAGAACTGAATGGTTGCACATGAACATCTTTGGGAATGACAACGCCACCATTAGGTGGCGTTTTTTCCCGCCTTTGTACTTCTTGAATTTCTCTAATGATTGAAGGGGTTGTTGCCCCCCTCCCCCCTCAACGGGTTCACCCTAACTCTACGCATCAAATTGCTATTATGATGATCTAGGTTTCTAGAATTCTAAGTAGTGATTTTTTTGTCTTGTTCTTGGTTTTATCAACCTCTTTATGTTAAGCTTATTAATTCTTGGTGGTGTTTTGATTTTGGTTGCAATGATTTGTGTTGAATAATTTATTTCTTGGAGCTACTTGCAATGGAGGTGTGACGCTTGGGAGCTTGGAAGGGATTTTTGAAGATGGCATTTAGGAAGCTAAGGCTAAAGATGTGTAGTAGGATGTGGTTTTTTTTCTTTGCAGTGCCTGTGTGTGTTTGGTTTTCCTATAATCATGGTTTGAGAGAGGAATGTTCATAACAATCAAACTATGATTTTTTGTTTTTCACTGCACAAAAGGGTTTAGGAGTTCGGTTGTTAGGAGTCAGTAGAAATAGTTAGAATAATATGGCACACTGGGAGATGATGAAAGACATAGGGAGCTAAAGAGCTTGCCTAAGGTGATTCTGTAGTTTTTAAGCTTGATAATCTCACATTGATATTGGTATTGTGGAATTGAGGGGAATGAGGCATGTCTAGTATGGGAACTTTGAGGGAATTGTGAATTGCCAATTATTGTTAGATTATGGGTGGGCAATTCCTATGTAAAAATTCTTGGGTATGTTGATTGAATTTGGGAGGATTATGAACTTGTGATGTGGGTATGTTCTATTGTCAGTCTGGGAATTTGATGTTGGCCAGTGTAAGGGTATGTGTGGGTATATTGAGAGCTTGGATTCACAATTGAATGGGAGGGTCTCTGGAATTGTGTGGAGGACTGACACGTACACAAGGCAATGATAGCTCATGAAAGAAGCTCAGAGTGGTCTGATCCCAGTTAATGTGCTTTAGTTTGAAGCTACTAGTGTTTGTTAAGTGGTCTTATGCATCCAAATACACTCCGATCCCAGTTAATGTGCTTTAGTTTGGAGCTACTAGTGTTTGTTAAGTGGTCTTCTATATATCCACATACAGAACTCTGGCATGAGATATGGGAGTGTTGTAAATTGGACACAGTTGAGTAAATTTATCATACAGCACTAATTTGCATCTCTTCTTTTTTAGGTATGTCAATTTCATTTATATAGCACTGATTTGATTTCCCTTTTCTTTTTCTTATAAGTAAGCATATACCCTACTTTACCCACCAATATATACCCCTATTGCAAGTTCCAAAAAGTGAGAACCGCCCAACACCAGTTGAAACTTGTAACCAATGTTGGACAGTTTTCCAAAGAAAAAATTTGGTGGTGGATAAGGGGTCAGGTACATGCATCCTTGACTCAAGGTTCTCAAAAAATTCAAGGAACCGGCCAGTTTCCCTATCTAGGAAAGTGCAATTTGCAAATACTGAAAGACCCTGTCCAAGAACCTAGAAATGAGAACTGTAGATTAGTTTTTAAAATCAGATAACCGTCTTGGAACCAGAAATTCTTTTGATTCCAAAATAAATTTTTCCGAGAAAACTCTCGATACTCTAGGGTTTGACAAAATCAAATAACCGCCCAGCACCGGCTCAACAAACAGTTGGTTGCAGAGAAATGAGGGAAAGAAGAAAAAAATTACACTATGTAAAAGACAGAGAAACGCTGTGACAAACGGGAGAAGGAAGTGTAGTTAAAGAAGAGACAACCCCAAGAAGGGGTTTTATACAAAACCCAAGAGAAAAAAAAAGAGGGAAAGACGACAAAACCCTATGTGAAAGAAAAATAAAATAGATAACCGTCCTATATCCGGATATTCTTTGATTCTCAAAATTTTCTGAAGAATTGGAACCGTAGGTTATTTACAAAATCAAATAACTGCCCACCCCGGGTTAAACAACAGTTGGAAAGAAAAAAATGGGAAAGAAGAAAATACTACACTAGGTCAAAGACAGAGAAAACTTTGAGAATTATGTTAAAGATACAACCCGAAGCAAGAAGGGCTGCAAAACCTAAAAGAAAAAAGCAGAGGGAAAGACGAAAAAGACTATGTAAAAGAAATAAACGCCCAACAAGGGTTCCACCATAGGTGGAGAGAAAAAGAGGGAAAGAAGAAAATTTCATCAGGTAAAAGACAGAGGGAAGTGGCACCTAATTGAAAAGACAACCCGAAGAAAGAATCGCTGCAAACCCTAAAACAAAAAAGAAGGAGGAAAAATAAAAAGACCTATGTAAAAGACAACAACCGCCCGACACGGGTTCAACAACCGCTGGGAGAGAAAAGAGGAAAAGAAGAGAACTGCACTAGGCAAAAGACAGACAAAATGTGATAGGTAAAAGAGAAGGAAGTACCTGGCGGTTGAAGAGACAACCCGAAGAAGGAAGGGTTTACTAACCCTAAAAGAAAAAGGAAGAGGGAAAGACAAAAGACTCTATGTAAAAGACAACAACTCCGCCCCAACCCCCTCCCGGTTGTGGCGGAGCGCAAGGGCATTGGAAAAAGAGGAGTTGCAGAGCGCGAGAGGGAGAAGACGACCGGGAGCGTTGTTGACGCCGCTGCTCGTGTGACTGCAGGCATGGCTCCTCCGGTTGATGTAATTCCTGCTTCTGCTTCACTCGTGTTGCCGTCCCCGTTGACTTCGTCTCCTGCTGCTGTTCACGGAGTCTTAAGTTCTTCAGAGACGACGACATCATCCAGTTACATGGTATGTTTGTTGTGTTTTCTTTAATTTATTTTCACGTTCCGATTTTCTTATCCTTCCGTCATCAAGCCTTCTCTTAAGGAATACACTAGTGGCAATGTATGTGCTTGAATCGTTGTTGAAGGAAGTGATGGCGCAACGGCGGAGGACTATTGTTTCATGGCGTCGTCCTTTTTGTTTTTGTTTTCCTTCGTTAGGGTTAGAAGGTTAGTGCAACAGTCAGAGTTTGTGGCAGTTTTTTAGCAGCGTCGGTATATGTAAAGCACTTCTTCTTGACAGGAGAAGGCGGAAGAAGAGGAGGAGGTGGTGGTGGTGGAGGAGAGGACAGAAGAAGAAGCAATTGGAGAATTGGTGAGTATGCTGGAACAGCAGAGGAAGTTGGTTCATCTTCAGATTGAGGAGCTTCAACACATAGTGACTCTTCAGTGTGGTTTAACTGGCGTGAATCCTTTACGTCAAGCAATGGTATGCACTTTCTTCACTTGCTAACAGAAGTAAATTGGGGATCCTGTAAATACAAAAGTGTGTAGAAACTTTTGTATGTGAACTTTTTTGTTGGTTTGGAAGCTCTTAACTTGCACATTTGAGCATGTGACTTTATGGTGGAATTTTGAGAGCCTCGCCTGGATTTTCAGTCTTTCTAGAAAACCTAGGGTTTGGAGATTGACTGTATGGCTGTAATGGTGGGGAGATGATGTATGTGGACATTGTGTTTGGTGCCTAAAACGTGGGCTTGTTTCTCCGATCCTCTTCTTGTTTTGTGGGTTGTTTGTAACATTTCCTTGTCCAATAGTTGAGAGCACAGAGCCAAGAGAAATTTGTTGAAACTGATCTGTACAGTGGAAAGGAACTGTTGTAGTATCTGCTTCCTGCCATGAAGGATTATTCTCAGTGACAGGGACAGTGCATATTCTTGGCAACTGGCTGCAACTATTAAAGTGGTTTTATGCTGTTGGAAGATATTTTCATAGTTTCACTTGCCCAATCATTAGGTTGAGAGTCATGGAGTGTAAGGGTTGTGGAACAAAAGCATGCCATCAGTTGCCTGCTTAGAGGATGAGTTCATTCAGCATACTTCTACACTTTTGACTTAACCCAGGATTCTAACAAAGGTTGTGTACTTCATTGACTGCTTATCAAATCCTGAACTTTGGTTGTGTGCCTGTGGCAGGCAACAGCTCTTGGAAACAATGGAGGTGAGCTCCATTTTGTGTATTTTCATCGCTTTCTTAGTGTTACAGCCAAGACTATGTACAAAGGTGTGTTTAGGAGGTAGTCAGGAGCAATAGGATGGTCTTTAAACTGAACTGGTTCAGATCCACCTGATTTGCTTTCTACCCACTGATTTTCATTACTTTTTTTTCTTGCTTTGCTTGCCCATTCCCTTGTTTTAGCCTGCATCACAAAAAATAAATTTTGATAAAGAAGTTCCTGGAGAGTCTAGAAATTGGTCACAGCTATTAGTTAGAAGTTGTAAACAGATACACTACAGAGGATTAAGAGCATCTTATTTATGGGTATATGGTAGTGGAGGGAGCTCTTGCTTGGTTAGGATCTGCATTTGAATTAGTTACATTGGCAAGGTTCAGGAAGAAGGGTGGTTGATGTAGTGGTTTGGGATCAATGACAGAATTCCATTGTCTATGTCTGTCACCAGGTTGTTCTGCTCCAGTTTGGAATGTTGGGTATAACAGACAATTGTTTTGTATTACAAGATATCTTGGACTGACCAAATATGCAGTCCAAAGGTAGATAAACAGAGATGAAGGAATGCTATGTCTTTTTTGTCTGATTTATGATGGTGATACTGGCAGGGAAGAGGTTGGGTGGTGCACTTTCTCCAGAAGCGTTGAGTTGTTTGCGTGCTGTATTTGCTGTGAAGGACACCATCACAAAGAAAGAGGCAAGAGATATTTGTGCCCTCTCCGGTGCTACCCTTACTCAGGTGTGTGCATTGAAATCCTAATAAATTCCTATTGTGCTGGACATGGAATGTTGTACTGATTCAAACAAAGCCGTTCATATTCATTGCAAGATCTTGCAGAATTTTATTTCCTTGTGTTATGGTATGGTGCATAACCTTAGTAAATGGTTTCCTGGTTTTCTTGACATTCCTCTGTTACCATTGCATCTCATGCAGGTTAGAGAATATTTTGTAACGCAGCGGTCACATCTACGAAATCTGGTGCAGAAGTGCTCTGATGTGGGGGAGAGGAATTTGGTCACAAATGCAGAGGTACAATTGCAGCAGCCTCCAAGTACAGCGACTGCTGAGAGCAACATAGGCTTTACAAAACTCACTGATGGGGAGTCTGTAGACATGCTGCTTGAGTTAATGCGTTCTGAGAGGACCTTCAAAGGGCAAGGACAGCTGCTTCAAGTTATTTTGCAAACTGAACCTGGACTGATCTTAAGGAGGTATGAATGGTCTTTAGAGGTGTAGGGATGTGCCAGAGGAACCTTACTCTTCCAATGCAGAAGGTGTCCCAATGGTTTAGGCTCTTTGAAATTTTGGGTGGAACTAATGTGTGTCATCATATCCAAGAACCTGCTTTGTTTGATTTTGACTTTTTAGCAGTTCACTACAACTGCTGAAGTGTGTTCTGTCAAAGATTTGACTCAGTTTAGCTGACAGCATCTAGAAAGGGCTATTGGTTGCTGTTCTTTTGTTATCTGCATAATGTTTTTAGCCTTCATGCAGACATGGATTGCTGGGAAGGATTGCTGAGGCCATATATGCATATTTAATGGTTCTTTGATTGTGGGGTCCCAAAGTTGGGTTTAGATGATTGTTAGTGCCAAATAGTTCTATGTACACTGTTTATGCTGCAGGCATATAATAGCATCATATCAGTTGGGTTTACAGAGAGTAGACGTGTTTGGGGTTGCTGGATTTCAGGTTTCTGGAGAAAGGGGGTTTAAAGATTGTTTACAGGTGGCTGATCCAAGCCAGCTCAGACAACCAGTCCAGCCTTCTTCAGATATTGCTTGAGGTTTGATGATCTTTTCCCTCTTTACTGCTATGGATGATGCAGAGTGGGGAATGATATGCCAAGGTCCTAAAACACAACATAACGTGCCTTGCATATAATGAAAAATGGAATATGTGAAGTTACTTTGGGCTCCACTACCTTCTCCTGGCACAAATGGAGAACCTGTTATGTTAACTGGCCATGTAATATATATGGCCCAGCAGTCATAATGAAATAGAAGAGCTGATGGGCAGCCATCCAGTTCAAAGGGACAGGTGACAAGTTTCCAGTCTGGTTGGGCCACTGGTAGGCAATGTCTTTTGTGCTCAAAAACCTGAACCCTAGCCCTTATTATTGGTTTTCTGGGTACAATCTGATGGACTCAGGCTCATGTGATGTCATTCACAGGGTCCCCCAACAGCCCACCCATACAGACCCCACCCCGCACAAGAAAATCTGCTCTGACCCATTTAGGTCAGGACACGAATTGAAGCGTTGGTAGACATTACGATGGTCACAACTAGAGGGAGATTATCTTCAATATATGTAGCAATTGCATGGTGTGTTATAGAGTGTCTTTGAACTTATCTTTCCTGGTTGCAGGTATTGTCTCATTTGCCAATGACCCATGCAATTCCCCCTCAGATGTCTGCTTTGTTGCAGCCTGTTAACAAACTCCGCTTTTATCACTTGTCTGGTGAGCTTGCAGCACTTCCAATTTCTAATAGTGTCCCTTCATTCCCCTGTGATTTTTTCACCCTACAGTAGTTCCTGCCCTTATCTGATATTGGAGTCTTGATGGGGGACTTAGATGTTGCCACCTTTGCTCGGGGGTTAATGTCCAAGTGGAGCAAGCTCTTGATGAGTAAGGCTGATGCAAGGAGGACAGCAGGATCTGTTGCACCTGTTACAGCTCCAAAAGGTACATGAGCTGGACTTTGTTATCCTCATTGCAATATTCATCAGGGAATGAGCCGCACTGGCTTAATTGAGGGAGCCATTCCTTGGCATTCTGTGTGATGCCACTGTGTGGGCATCATGGACTCCAATAAATTTTCATACTTATTTTTTCTTCTGGATTACAAACACCCTGGTGCACTGTTGTTCTATGAATTGGAGAGTGACAATGGCTTGTGCCTTGTTGGCAGATTTGTCAGAGTCATCACCTGGTTTACGGATAAGACAGAGGTCTGTATTCTAATTTTATCACTTTTTGCAATCAGTGGGAATGATAATATACCTAGCATGGCTGCACGCCGTTCAGAAGAATAACCTCATGTAGTCCTATTCAGTTCCACAACTGTGCTGGGATGATTTATTAGCAATTTTGATGACAATTTTTTTTCAGAGGCTTGGGTACCAATGTGCTATCAATCCCATTCTGTGTACAGCTTGTATAGTTGTTCTTTTGTCAGCCCTTTTTGGCCTTTTACATGTGCAGGGATGCTGCAGTTGTGGTTACAGGCTATGACCACCAGAAAAAGAAAACAAAGATAGGTATGTTTAGGCTTTAAATGAATGATTCTTGCCAGAGAACTCACCCTTACTCTAAAGCATTGCTGGATATATAAACATTATGCAACGAAAATGAATGTAAATTCATGTAGTGCTGTTAGGTTTTTGGTGGTCCTGACAGGCGTTGGGCCAGTTATCCTAATTTTAAGAATCACTCTAAAGCATTCCTGGGGATATATATAGCAAACATTATGCAATGAAAATGAATGTAAGTGCATGTAGTGCTGTTAGGTTTTTGGTGGTCCTGATGGGAGTTGGGCCAGTTATATTAATTTAAGAATCAGAGGTCTATGTACCAATGGTTTCTTATCCTCTGTGTTTTATAGGGTTGACAGCTGAGGTAGCACAGTCCAAAAATCGAATATCTCCTGCTGCAGAGAAGATGACAGTGGATGAGAAGGCTTCAACTGAGAGGGTGAGTGTATATTGCACAGGTTTTGTTGACATCTTCCAATATGACATTCCAGTTGATAGGAATTGGCAGGATCTTGACATGTTAAAGCTGTCACTGGGGTGCCAACTGGCAGTTCTGGTAGAAAACCACTAGTCATCTTCTACTTTTTCTAGGTTTGCAGGTTGCATGTGTTTGGTGTGGTTTTTTTGCACAAGCTTGTTTTAATGTTTTAAAGTTCAACTGCATGAGTTTCCATGTTTTCTTGAGGATCTTGCAGGGATCCTTGCAGAAAGCTCTGGATGTTCCATCTTCCAGCAATGGTCTGCCAGCATCACCTGTTCCTTTAGCTAGGTAAGACCCATATGTCCAGTATATTATGTGAGACTGTGTTATGACTCCATACTGGAAAGATCTGTATGAACTTGGTGAGATGGGTGATCTGAGTTCCAGCCATGAGCAAGGTGTTCATTCTGCTTCTGTAGATAGGGAAATCTTGAGACTGGTGGATTTTCTTGATTTGACTTTTTGGTTGGTTGCATGCAGGAGCTCTGGTACTTTTCAGGTGTCAGAAAGTGCATCCAGTGCAGTACCAATATCAAGAAAATGGTCTCTCGCTGATCGTATCCTCCTCATTCCTAATGTTATCTGTAGCTTTTGAGTAGCAATCCCTTCTCCTTTCCAGATACTTGATGTTTTTGATTGGCTATGTCTGTCAGTGCTAGCCAATATTATGACTCAATCTTGCCCTGATTTTTTACCACATTGTTTTATACTTAAAACTATACATACTGCCTCAAGTAGTCACCAGTGATGTGCTAAAAGGTGTGCAGGATATCCCCACCAATGCCCTCTGTGTACATGTCTCTGTGCTTGAGGATTAGATGCTTGCTTGCACAGAGGCAAGCAAAACGGAATGAAGCTTACCCTCACAAGCTTTTTGGAGCTTGAAAGAGGATACCATTTTCTGATTAGCTGTCTTTTGAATGGAAGCCAAATTGATGACTAAGTTTTCCTATTTCTTCTGGGAATGCAAGAGAATCTTAGGACACAGATTTTCATATAATCACTTGTCTGATTTTGAGCAGAATTTTTTCACTTATCTGCACCCGCTATTTGGGAGCTGATGAAGTCAGTGGGATGTCATGTCAGCTTGTCACTAGTCAGTACCATTTGATGAAGTTGAGGGTCTTATACTTTGCAAGTGACACTCACAAGGTTATGAGTTATGACCTGGCCAGAACTGACAGATCAGTTCTTGTAAGGTCAGGACACATGTGTAAGTCCTTGACAGGAAATAGAAGCGAAGGAGAGGCGTACAGTGCTACCTGTCGAAGATATGGGGGGTGGAAGTCGCTGGAGAGACATTAATGGGAGGCGTCCAGTTGTGTCAAGAGACAAGATGTCACGACCCCTCTCTGCAGATGAAATTCGTAGAGCCAAACAGCGTGCCCGGCTTCTGCAGGCCCCTACTTCAGGTGTGGGGGTAGACAAGTCTTTAGTCACTCAAGAGCCTGCTCAAGGCCGTGGGAAGCCTACACAAGTTGGTGATGGTTGGTCACTGGACAGATTTACATCTTCTGAGATTGGAGAAAGGGTTCCTTCAGGACATATTGGTGATGCAGAGTCTCTGGATATGCCTTCATCGATGCAATCTGGTAAGGTTTGGTTGCCTTCTTTTGAATAGGTGGGTTGACTTAGAGTGAAATGGTCTTCATCTGCTCTAAACATTGATTGAAAAATAGGAATATCCCTGCTGGCTGATGAAACCAATGAGTCCAATCAACGATGGCAACCAGATTATGGACAGTGGTGTTTCTGCAGATTTCCATTGCTCAAACAGGATATGATGGAAATTTGTAGTGGAGATACATGTTGGTCTCTACTGAGTTAAGTATGTGGTGTTGCTGGAAAATCCAGGACAAAGTAAGATTGAGGGAGTAAAGGAGGAGCAGAATTTAATCATACCAGATTCACAAACTGCTGATGCAACATCAGGAATTGTTGATGGCAACCAAGCAACCTTTCTTTCATGGACTGTTCCACCAGGTAGTTGGGTGCTTTTCCAAGATGTATCTGTAAGTATCCATGATACTTATTTCTCTGTCTAATGCGAGTCAACATTTAATCTCTTCTATGAAATATCAGGACTGTTTCAAGCATGAGGCTGAGAGCTCCATGTGTCAACAGATCCAGAATAAGGATTAACCTTGTTGTCATTTTGTGTTTAGGTACTGTTAGTTTCTTTGCACAATATACTCATTACAGTTCTGTGATGCACCTGCAGAGATGAAGGTCAAAACTAGCTGGGGTTTAGCTGCAGGAGAAGAGAGCAAGGAAATGGAAGCTCAGACTCTTCGTGTAAAACGGGAGGAAGAAGCTGTCTATCCCAATCTGACTTCCATTCCAGCTGACCCTAAAAATGTGTGGGAGGAGGAACCTAGCTATGATGACTCACTGACACCTGTAATTCCAACTGAGAGCACACCAGCAACAGAGATTGAGCATATTGAGCCATGCTTGAATACTGTGAACATCAAGGATGAGAATATCAAAGTTCCAAATACTGACTACAACAACAGTGCCAACAACAGTAGCCTACCAACAGCTAGCACTGTGGGGATGGAGTCAGTTAGCAAGGATGCATCTGCACCTTCACAAGAGGAGAATAGCCATGATCCTCAATTACTTAAATTACTCCTCAGCAATCCAGGCCTAATTTCACAGCTTACTTCCTTGCAAACTAACAGTAGCAATGATGGGAGTGTTTCAGCATTGTTGGAATTTGTTAAAGAAAAAACCATCAATGGCCAGATGCCCAGGTCTGATCATATTGCTCCCAGCAAATTTGGGGTACAGGATCACACATTGACCAGTCCTCACTTGGGGGTTGAGGCAGTGTCACCTATCCTGGATCAGGTGCTGGAGGGCTTGACTTTTCTCTACTTTTCTTGTACTACATTCCTGGCTGCTGAAATGCTACTTTGTGGGGCTCTGCTAAGCTTTTGTCTGAACTGGGAAAAGATTTGATTGTGCTCTATTGTGGTGCCTGATTTGTGCAGCATTCTGATCGAATGAAATGTCAAGAACCTCTTCCTGCTTTGGGGAGTTCTCAAGTGGGTCAGCAGTCTGAAAGGCCTGTTCTAATGGAGAGTAATGGGGGCCAGCCAATCAGTTTGGCAACAAAGCCTGTGGTTGTAGATGCAATGCCCAAGTGGAATTCACCTGGCTGGACTCCAGGTGTGCCATCAGGAACACCTACCCTTACACAAGGAAACAATCCTGCTGAGCACCTTTCCTCAGTACAGCAGCACACAACAGCAGTAAACTGGCCAGAGTCAGCAACTTCGTCAAAATGGCCTCAAGGTTCGGGTTGGCCACAACAAGCAAATACTCATCATCATGCACAGGCAGTATCTGAACAATTCAATACTGCATATGGGAGAGGCAGTCAGCCTCCTCTCATTTTGACTCCTAATGAGCTATCTGTTAGTACAGCTTCTGGGATTCCTCCGCTTTTGAATGTAACTAATGTAGCACTGGGTGGTGCATCCTCCCATTCTGGACAGATGATGATACATAGTGGAGTGTGGCCTGCTGGACTTAGCCATGCAAGTACCCCCGCGAGTAATCATGTTGGTGTACTCCACAATTTGACACAAACAGCTAACCAACGCGTGCTTCCAAACCATAGGCTGAATGTTAGCTGGTCTCACACAGCAGAAATGTCTCAAATCAGACATCAGGTTCCGCAGGAGTTTCAGGAAATAAATGGCAGACTACCCAGAGCTGAAAATCATCCTCCTCCCCCTCCCCCTCCTCCTCCTCCTCCTCCTCTTCCTCCTGCTGCTGCTGTGTGGGCCACATCTCGAGCATCACAATCTTTCCCAGGCCATCTGCCGCCACCTTTACTTTTCAACACTCCTCATAGTCAGTGGTCTGACCCTACTTCTTCTAGGCCTGTTCTTCCTCCTTATGTGAACCGACCACCACCTTCTGGGCAGGACTCCAGACCTCTTTACCACCACCACCACCAGCCAATTTGGCAGCCTATAGTTAGACATCCAGGGAGCAACTGGTGAGGCATGCCCCCACCCTCCCCCTAATCCACCTGTAATACTAGGCAATACAAGAACACCAAAAGTCGGGATCTTCCCTTTGCTTGTTTGTTGCAAAGTGGTGAGTGTAGTGGTTAGTGTTTCGGTAGACAACAAACCTGTGAAGGAAGAAGGCATGTTCCTGGCCATTATGAATTTACTAGTGAAGATGATGTCTGTCCCCCTGACTGATTGATAGCAGGTTTAGGTTCTGTTTCAAAGTGACTGCTTTAATGTGCAGAAAGATTTAAGATTTGAAAGGCAGACTTGCTTCATGCCCATGGAATGTAATTCTGCTGCTTGCAATTTTAAAATAATAGCATTGATTCCACAATACCTTGCACCTGGAATGGGTTTTTCCAGGTGCTATCTATGTGGACATATGTCTTTTACAATTAAGCAGACCAAGAATAAGCCACCCAGTCATTGCACTTTTAGAACCAATACCTTTTGTAGCAAGGCAAATTTGTAATTTACTTTTTGCTTTGGAGAATGTTTTGGGGACTTTCAAAATTATGCAAAATGATGTTTTTTGAGCTTTTTCTAAAACTTTGATGCAGAGCTGCATGTGTGAAGTCTTGAGGATGTATTTCCTTGTTCCCAACTAGTGTTGTGTTTTCTCTCTTGAATTTCAGCTTCATCTCCTTTCTAATATTCCATTGAGCAAGTGCAAATATTTTTACTTAGCATAGCTATTTAAGAGAAAGGGACATGTTTTCATGATATTGTTTTGCTTTAAATGGCACAAATGGTGTATGAATTGTATCCATATTAATGATGGCTTAATCCTCCTGACTTTCTTGGTACAATTGTACAATGTAGTGACCTCTTTAGATTCTCTACATCACTTGTGTGAGAATGTATTGATGTTTTTTTCTCATGGTTGTTTGGAACATATAAGTTTTGTGCAGCTATTGTGTTTGACTTTCATGGGGGCTTTGTTGTATTGCTCTAGCATGTTTTTAATTGAATGCAATCTGAGTTCTTGGTTGTGTTACCCATTTATTCATGTGGGTGGCAACATATTATTGCTGGATTTTCATAATGAAATTAATTTCACATGTCTTGGATTTCATAATTGTATATAATTAGCTTGGATGCAGTTCCATTGAGAGCTATACTTGTGGTGCGCTAGCTCAAAAAACTTTAAGTGTGTGGGAGAAGAGACTGAATATTAGAAGTGATCTTGAAAGTATTTGAACCTATGTTGTTAGCCAGCCAAGCAGATTTCTCTTTACTCCCACAAGAACCCACTGCCATCCAGCACACCAGTCCCACCACACACATAAGGTTCCAAATTGATGGACCAACCACATGTACCTGATAGAAAAAGATGGATGGAATTTTTGGATGCAATCTCTAAGCAAAGTACTAATATAATGAATGTCAATTACGTGATGGGATGAAATTGTCTCCTACTCTACAAAAATGTGGGATTGCCATTGTTGTATAACCTGAGAAATCAGTTATTTCCATGAGAAAGTTTTGCAGGACATTTTCTTACTTTTGTTGCATGTCCTATGTTTCCCCAATGTGTTGAACATTTGCTTGGTTCTTGGGTAACTTGTGGATTGAAACCAAAATGCTCTTTGGTGTTTGGTGCAAAGCAAGACCCAAAAAAGTCAAGCATAAAAGCAATGCAACCTAGTAAAAAATATTCTATGGAAACACTTGCAATTGATGCAAACTCACATGCAACAGCAATGGCAAAGATGATGATGTCTAAGACAGCCTTGATGTCATAGAGAGATGAACAATGCAATGTACCAATGATACAATGAATGGAAAAGGAGAGAGAACAGGCTACCAAAGAAAAACTTAGCAACTCCAACATTATACCTATAATTATCACATCAATTCAGTTGGACTTTTCATGTCCATATGTTGTACCAAACACCAACATGAACAATTTTGCATCTAAGTACCTCCCTAGGTTGATAGCTTCATCTCTACTTTCTTCCTCTCCTTTTGAGAATTGCAACAATACTTCTTATTACTTCTTGTTCAGCATATTTTCAACATTGAGATTAAGCATTCAAAGGCACATGCCACAAAGCAATGGACATAAGCTACAGAGACAGATTGCACCAACAATCTCTGCAGGAATGTCAGCCATTTGAAGATGATCTCCATCATCTACTTGAAAATATGCAGCTCATTGTGTACCTCATGCCTGTGTAGCAATTCTCTGATCTTGAGATCACTATAAATTTTCCTAGCACCAAGCAAGTCTGTCTACACATTGCACAAGGGCTTCTCATTGAAGACTCTCCTCCCCAAGCATCATCCATGCTCCCACATTTGGCATACATATCCCATGAAGTACTCCCTGTGAAGACATTGCACTCAAAACCATATATTGTTATGGCTACCCTCTAGCAATGCCAATACAGTGGCACATTCATTCTGTACCCTGAAAAAGTAACAGGGTCCCACTGAACATTTTCTGATTGCATTTGTTCAAATAGCTCCATTGCCTTTGGACTTTCCATTGTTTTACATGTGCCAGTGTATCATTCAGCCCAGATGACCACATTGCATGATCGCATCTTGTTGAACACTCTTGGAGCATTCTCCAATGCTTCCACATTGTGATACATGTCAACTAAGCTACTCTGGCAAACATGTTTTCCTGACAACCAATATGAGAACTCCTCTGTTCATGAGCAACATCCACCATCTTCAAGTGCTCACAATCTAGCACAAGCATTGCATATGGGAACAAGTGTAGTGAACGAGAGTTATTTCCAAAGATCTGTTGATAGCAATATAGTGCATGGAGATATGCCTCATCAATTTCATGAATTTCAAGGTCTTTGCAAATGAAGTCTTAGTGCTGGATGCATATCTTCTCAGATAGCATGGAAGGTCCTGCCTTACCTTGACCTATCATTTACATCAATGCTTCATGTGCTTGAATTTTCTTTTGAAATTGTGGGACTCTTCTCATTCTCAAGTCTCTTGGATAAGAAGCCCCATTGCTCTCAAATTTAAGTTTTCTGCCTTTAATCTCACAGCACACCCCCTCTTCTTGTGAAATTGATATTTGCTCCCTTTCCAGTAGCCTTTAATTGGCTGGCTATCATTCCCCTCTGCAGGTTGGCCTGAAGAGCTATCAGTTTCAACAAATAAGGGTTCAATTTAGAAGGAAAGTTTGGAAGTGGTCTCTCAGCTTGTAGACTGTGTGTCATGTGCAAGAACTTTGAAACAGCTTGCAACTCTATTGAGCTTAGCTCATTCACCTCTTAACTTGATACTCAAAACAAGAGCATTTTACCTTGGTCATGTTTTCTTGTTGACCAAATCATGTAGGTCTTCACCTGCTTGTAGGTGATCAAACCATGATGCACTTAGAATTCTAATTTCTGTAGATTGCCTATGAATACCTGAGCCTTTTTCTCATCTTCAGAATGCATAATTTCCTAAAAGCTAGATTCTAGTTGAGCCCCTGTGCCAAACTTCAAAGCTTATTTCTTGCATACCATACTAGGAAAGTCTTGATTTCAGTTGCATTCAAACTGAGCCTTAGTACTCAGATTACATGCCAATCTTCCTTTTCAGTTTTTGTAACATGTGGATTTAAACAGCACCCTCTAACCTAATCCATCACTGAAAAGTTCATCAGGCATCTCATCCTCATACTACATTTTCCACTCAATTTATCTGGACATCATTCTTCTTGGATCCACCTATTCACCAAATTAAAATTGATTTTGGCAGTGGTAGGGAATTGAGGCATTTCTGGACTTATTTGTTGCATTTTCAGCCACATTTCTAGTGTTATTTTCATTCAAGGATTTCAATCCTAGAATTATTGAGTGTTATACAATACTTCTCATGCATCTTAACATGTCCCCAAACACATGGACACATTAAAAGTAATGTGATTGCATTAATAGAGATTGCATTACACAATTTTGATTGGTGATGAGGTCTAAAACAGGGTATATGAACGTGATGAGGAATGGCAATGATTAAAAATCCCTTTGTATCTCAAAGAGATGGAGAATTGTCACAAATTACTATAGCTGCATTTAAGGAGGACCACACCCACTAGAAAATTAGTCTCCACTTTCATAATATCACAAATTAGCCAATATGTTGCCTATCAAAAATTGCTAGGAAATTAGACTACATTGTCATCTTCTATGCAAATTAACATCTTTGAGACATGATTTCACCCACTGTGTAATGGTAAGATCACAAAAAGAAGAGAGAATCTGGCCCTAATTATTGTCCTTCCTCGTGTAATTGATGCTATGCATCAACTGGTACTCAAGGAATCACTAGAACACCATACTATACTTCATACTGGACACCTCAATCAGTCATTGTTTGTTTGTTCATTGGTTACTAGAACTGCTCATAAACACCTCACTGAGCATTGAATCCAAAGGGAAATCAAGGGTGTCTATGAGCTGCTGTTAATGAACACACAATGATCCCAGTTCTTTCTTGCAGGGAATTGACTGTGACCAAAAATGATGATAGTTACTAGTCCTTTTTGGTGTGAAACCTTGCCAAGCAAATCCAGGCACAGTATCAAGGTGTTGATGGCAGATCCCCTCTGCAACTGTAGGCATGATTTCTTAACTAAGACATATATCTTCATTAGTACTGACAATTTCTCCATATGATTCAATGCAACCTGAATAGAATTGAGAGATAGCCAACTACCTAATCAGCTTCCAGATTACAGAAACTTCAGATCAACAACATAACAGCATGAAAACAACCAGAATGAAGAAGAACAACCCAAACTCTGCAGAAAAAAATAAACAAAATGAAAAACTGAGGAGGGATTGATAAACAGCCATAGGCATACACATGTTCAGGACCTTTGATGGCAGCATGTATCATATTGATTGCCTACCATAACATTCCAACTGCTCCCAGCAGTAGGTGGTCAACAGTGAGAGAGACTTCACAAACGTCATTTAACCCACAAAAGAGTTTTCTGAAATGGACCAATAGTCAAGTGCCACAGAAATTTGACAACTCTGTATGAGTAATTTTTTTGGAGGCATCAGTGGAGCAGACACCCTAGGAAAGCTTGCTATGTAGTCTGCAAATTCTGCTCAGTTTCCAAAATAACTCCATTCATAACAGGAAAGAAGCACCAGACCTAAGTGGTACAAATGGTAGAGGAAGGAAATCAAAACTACAGGGATGCTTGATGGCCACTTTTTTAGTGGTACTACATCTGATAACAGTTTGCAACTATGGCAGTGCAATGGTACCAGTAGACATGCTATGAGCAAAATTAACTTGATGTAGTGATTCACAAGACAGACTACTGGCATCACCAATAGTCCATGCAAGAACAAATGCCATCTTCAAAGTGATGAAAGCAATTGGCATCCATCACCATGATTGCTCTCCCACTAATTTTTTAAATGAACTTTGTGGAAGCATATGACAATCTTCACAAACCCATGGATCTTTTATTATTCAGAGTGGAGTATCAGGAGTTGTGTTGATGTGCCCCAATGCAATAGCCAGTTTCTTGCTATGATAATGAAAAAACCTTTTTTTCTTCTTCCACATCATGCAGCACAAACTTTGTATATGTCACGTGCCCCACACCATGCATGAGCCCTGAAAATCTCTTCAGTTCTGCACAGATTTCAATCATCTGAGGGTAGTCTTGATCAACTACTGCAGATGTATGCCCCTCACTATTCACTTCAATGCCAGGTGCAACGCAGCTGTTCCTTCTCGATGAGAGGAAGCCAGAGCCCTCATTCCTTGCTGATTAGTTCACACCTCTCTCTGTCCTCCACTGTTCAACATTCTCACAGAAATGCCTGTTGCCTGCGCAAGCGTAGATGCTTCATAGCAGCACATAACCAGCAGCATTTTCAGGATCCAATTGCCGGAGCGATCCCAAACTCCAACATGATACTTTGGGTGAAATTTTCCTAGATGCACCAGAACTTATAATCATTGCCGCAACACACATAAAATCACATTGTGCGTGCACGCAAACGAATCACACCAACATTTACTCGGTATCGAACAAAATTCGGTATCATTCCAACTTATTATCCATAAGATAGTTGAGTGATAATACACAAGTCCACAGTTTGTTTATTTGGTAGGGGCCGCGCGAACGCAAGCCCCCGCTGCCACAAATTATAACGTGCATGCCCCCCGTAGGAAGATGCTAAAGCCATCCACTCCGCAGTGCAATGGAGGAGAATTCCTTAAGCTATCGGCCATGTTGACCACCGACCAACCCCGCCCAGGTAAGTAAACATGGCGTGTTCTCTCACCATTTTTATACCCTTTCGTTCCGCCTACCGTGCCAAAGCGTATGGTACATCTCCCAATCCTGCCTCCTGTCCCTGCCCTTTCCGCGCTGCTACATCTTTGTGTGCGAGCGAACAGCTCACAGCAGAGTGCGAGCGAGCAGCTCACAGCAGAGTGCGAGAGGGAGGCCCTCGCACTCGGCAGTAGAAGTCTTCAGACCATGCTCTATCTATAATTTGCACTTCCGCTACTGTGATTTTTTCACGTGACGTTGTTGAACGTGCAAGTTTTACCACATCTTTCCTCAACTTATTCCATTACTGCAAGAAGGCTTCTGATTCAAACACTCCCTCAAGCCATCGGATCTGAAACGGCTCTCTTTGAGGATCTGCTTGCCTCGCCTCCCCTTGCAAGAATTGCTTCACATGAAGGTGAGATTAATAGACCTCGACAAAGCTAAGTTGATCCTTGTCATGTAATGTGCACCCTGGCGGAGGCTCCCCCCATTTTGTAGGCTCATGAGGTTTGCAGCAAGAAACTTGTGGCTGGAGATGGTGAACAACCTGGAAGCGTCTCTCAGGCACCAAACCCTAATGACTATGCAGAGTCCTTCCCCAAACCCTGCCCATTATGTTGGGTTAGGTGCCAGGCAATCCCATTATGGAGAGGTAGGTGACACGCCCAACATATGGGCAAGGACAAGACCATTCCATGACATTAAGGTCTGGGGTGGCAGATTCAATGATTTGAAGAAAAAAAAATTAATGTTGAACATACACATTTTGGTCACTGAACTACAAGTGAACAATCACCACCAGAAAATTATGTCATATAATGTGATGGCATCTTGTTGAACATGTTCCTAGCATCCTCCATGCTCCAACATTTTGCATACATGTCAATCAAGCTAGTCTCCACAAAGACATCTGAATCCCATCCACTTTGTTCATGAACATGCCTGCCATCTTTGAGTTCTAAACCAGCACATGCATGAATCAACTGAACAAAAGTAAATTTTTTGGGACTCGTCCCTCCTTGCATTTGTTGGAAAAGCTGCATCACCTTCTCAGGTTGCGCATCCTTCACATATTTTGTAAGCTTCTTATTCCATGCAAAAATGTTCAATTGCACTGTGCCAGGTGCCATGGCAGCCAACACTGCTGCCACCCATGGCAAGTTTCATCAGTCCTCATGCCAGTGTGCTTCTTGTGTCTTCTGATATTTGAAAGTCCACATACCTTGCATATGCCTAGATAAAGCCAATCAGCCATGTACTCTCCAATTCCCAAGTATACATGCCATCATACAAACAGGGAATGCTGCATTGACAACCTCCATCAGCCAGAGAATTTTCTCACAACCGCACATTTACTTGCCTTCTCCATCTGACTACTATTATCCCACCAGTGCGCAGGATCTGAAAAGAATTTCTGCCAAAGTTTAGACCATGGCAGGATAGCAACCAAGAGAGAGAGAGCAACAAGATTGTCACCAACAAGAGCTTTGGGTCCATTGACATGTGAACTCTGACAGGATTGATGTTCACTTACCTTCTTGGATCTGTGATCCTGTCATTGCAAAGGATCCACAAATTACTCCCACCACAGTTTTTCTCTCAATCTCTCTCTCTCTCACACATCCAGGAACTGCAGAAAAACTTCCTATCAGACCACATACTGTGAGAAGAAGGTGGTACACAGACAGAGAGGAAAAACCCAAGAAAGCTTACATCTGCATTGATCTCTGCTTGCCAGCTTTGTTTGTATTTGGTGTCCTCTGGGAAGAACTGCAGTGTTTCTGTTATTGTGGCTCTTGGATCACAAGTTTGGTTTGTGGTCGTGGTGGCTGTTTTTGAAGAGATATAAAACTCCTTGAATCATCCTGTAGAGGCTTAAGAAGAGCTTGATTCAGATGTCTGACAACAGGTTCAAAAGCATCCCCAAGGGATGGTAAAGTTGTGGACAAATCTTCATGGAACCCATGGATTGGCAACAGCAAGTGATAGTGTTGTCAGTCTGTTTGAATGGCTGCTGGCCATAGTATCTAAGTCTCCATCTGGTTGGAATGCAGAGATGGGCTCAATCCTCTAATAATACATGTGCAGTTGAAGTTCTTCAAATGGTGGAAGCCCAGAGTAGCTTCTGCCACATTGCTTTGTCGTGCAAAGAAATTGCTCAGATCTTACAAGTTACTGCATTGGGACCACACTGCATGTGGGAACTTCAGCAGCCTCTTCTTCACCCAGACAGACTGTTTTGCACACTCTTCAGGCTCTTTATGTGTCCCCAAGTGCAGATAGATATTCCAGGTGCTTCTTGAGGGGTGATTCTAGGACAGTTGGAGTTTCCCTCTGGGAAGAGATGAGAGCTCTGTAGATGAAATGATTTTTATGTCTGTGCATAGTATGCAAATTATGAAGCCAGGTATTGCTGACTAAACTCTTCCAAAATAGATATATAGACAGAGCTGTGAAAGCAGCTTGCCTGAGGAAAGCCACTTCTTGACTGCAAATCAGTGGAGAACAAAACCACATGAAAGAGAGTCCAGTGTTTCATGTGATTTGAATTTCAAAGTTATGCAACCTATGGACCTGATCAAGTTGTATCATAAGACAGACAGATGAGTTATGTATTTGATACTAATCTTCAAACATCGAACTCCTGGTTGTTGTAAAATCAGACACAATACTTTGCTAAAGGAAAAAAGCCTGCATTGCTGTGCTTGGCAAAATTACTGTTTGAACAGAGACAACATTTGTGAGTAATGGATAGATGTGCACGAGATGACTAAAGATCTGTACTATATGTTGCAATTTCAGAACTTCACATCATTTATTTGAGTTTTGGATGCACTGTTGGGAGCAGCACAGATGATATCATGTTTGAAGACAGGTTGCAAAAACTTTTGGAATCAGTTCTTGGTAAGGGCACAAAAGGCAGGTGCAGAGCTCATTGGTGTTGCATGCAATTTGGAAACATTCCCTGGTGTGGGCAGAAAAGGCATGTGCCAACACTGTGCATTTTCTGCTTGCTCCCTAACAAGCTATCCACATCTGCTGCAGAGCAGCTTCATGAATTTGACCTGATGGATGATGTGATCTAGAACACTGTCAAATCAAGCCGAGCTGCATGTTGTTGACCAGGAACTTCTGTTCTGGAATATCGTCTCCTTTGTTTATGTTACAACAAACATTTGCTACCAATTGTTGCAAATATGAGGGCATGTCAATTACCTGAAAAATTTGTGATGAATCTTCCTTTCAAGGTTGGCAGATTAGAGTTTTGAAGATTGGAGAGCAATTACATTATTGATCAGAAAGAATTTGCCATTTCATGCAGATTATCAAGGATGAGGTCCAGGACTTCACTAGGTATTTGAATAAAAGTTAGGATTTTCACACGTACAAAATATGATGCTGATTCATATATTGCGTTGTGAGGATGATAAGCACTTCATGATAAGAGCTTGGGGATAAGGATGTTTGTTTCAGGGTTCAATATTGGGTCCTTCCAGGAGATCCAACATTTTATACCACAAAAGTTGCCAAGGCTGACAAAAGAAACTAGCAACAACCATAATGAAATGTGTCTCCATTGCAATTATGGATGCCAAACCTTTTCTTTAGAGGGGAAGAGGTTGTGCCTATTGCAAGAGAGCTCAAAGTTGAATCTCCATGAATCCTCCCATGCTTGGTCTCTCCCAATGTAAAACTTTAATGTGTAAGTTGGGTGTTCCTTTCAAGATCTCTACAAAACAAAACAAGTTTCCCATATTTGCTAATAGATGAGTCCAATGGGAGAGTTGAAAATTAATTTTCAAACTAAAAAACAAGAAGGTTAAAGTTATAATAAGAAGCCAAAATTAAATTTACTTACAATTTTGGTGGAGTTTCAAAATATGAAACTAGAAAAGGAGTAGCTCAAAAGATTGGAAGATGAAAAATTGTACTTCTTTCCATGGAGTTGGCAAAGGAAGTAAAAAGAGCAAAACCAAAGGATGACAAGTTGAAAGACCATAAATTAAGGTTTGCTTCCAAGTTTCCCCATGTTTTGCAAGGAAAAAATGTTGACAAATACATGAAACTCATACAAGATTCCAACTTGAATGAAAATAAAAATTTAGAGCAAAATCCTTATGTTTATTGCACAAGGGACATTTAGTGTAAAGTTTGGAATCTAAACAACAGTTTTTATGGGGGTATTAAATAATTGTCCAACCTATTTTTATCAACCTATTATTATTTAATTTTCTAATATACCACCTTTATGTTATAATTAAATTGATTATTCGAAAAAAAATGTACCTTATTTATTAACTAATTAACTTATAATTTTTACCCAACAATCAATATATTGCACCTTATATTTTTTTATTCACATATTTTCTTTTTTTTACTAATGTCCCCCTTAGGGTTTATTGTGCATCTTCATGTTTATTTGTTAGAAGTCACTAAATTATATCTCACTTTTCAATGAATGTTATGTCAAATTCCTCTTTCTTGATTTTTGGTATATTCACACAAATAAATGCTTTAATCACACTTAGTTGTTCATAAACATTATTCACAACTTAAATGTTTGTTACCTTGATCTTTTACTTTGATTGATCACTTACTATTTTTTTTGATAGTAACTAAAGATAATAAATTTTACTTTTGGACTATATACAATAAAAATACTTGAATCAATTCATGGCTTACAAAAGTGGGTTCATGTGAAAATCATGATCTAATTACCTAGATATATTTTATAATGCTTCATGAACAAGGATTGTTGATGTGTGATATCATGCACATGTGGGTTTGTGATGGAGAAATTTGCCCAATGGATGCTTATGTTTTGAAATGTGCTTCCACTCATCATAAGGTTGATAGAACAAAGGAAAAGTAAGTTAGGCTAGGCTAACCTAAATAGCTTACTCTTATGAGACTAAGTAGCCTACTAATGAGGCCTAAGCCTAAACTACCTTATCTAACTGGCTAGTCTACCTACCTACCTAGTTGAGCTATATTCAACACTTCCATTCAAGATGTCCAAACTTTTGGACATTTTTATAATTACCTACCTCCAACTTGTACCTCTTGCTTTAAGTAAGGAGGTTGTGGGTAGAATATAGTTTCTTTACAAATTGTTAACCATGCACAAACATAACATGATCTTCTAATGTTGGGCTACAATTTTGAAGACATATATATCTAATAGTGGCATAATAGGATGTCCCATTTTATTAAAACCCATTGCTCACCTTGATCTAAGGATGTTTAATTTTTTCTCCAACTAAACTAAATCTCCCATTCACCATATATTGACCATTTATGACGTAATTTGTTTGTTCAACTTGACTATAGATGTATAAACATTTGATAATTAATCAATGGGTCACATTAGTCAAGGTGATTAATAAAAAAGTACAATGGTCATTCATGTATTGGGCTTCTAGTTAAATTGTACATCTTCACTAGTCAAGATTAATGAATAGTCAAAATTGACGACTTGAAAAGTCATGATTTCTTGTATTGGATATGTGAAGTTAAGGAGTGCACCCAAGGTTTAAGTCGTATGTAACATATTCCATTGAAAAGTTTTCCATTACATTGTGACAAGCCTTTAGCGATGTGTAAAAAATATTCTATTCTACAACCTCATAATATTCGGATATGTGAAACGTGGTCAAGGGTAGGACACATCAAAATTATTCCAATAAATTTGATCTTGAATTGTGTAGCTTGATGTTGTTACATTCATTGGGTTGGTGAATGCATGTGCTAGTGTGGTGGCACTTGAAAAGGAAAAGCAAGTTCATGAGCAAGTCATACAAAAGGGTTGTGATTTTGATGCCTTCAATGTTGTGAATAATATTGTGGAAGCTTCACTTTGCCAATTTTTAAAAAACGTTTAAGACTAATTGCTTTATGGCATGAACTCATGTAGCCCACCTTGATATTCATCCAAAATTACATTTTATTAAATTGACATGCACATCATTAAAAAATAAACCCAAAAAAAATCAAATATAACAACCAAAATGACATGAGTCATGAGGACTATCATCAAGTTTGGAGCAAAAACCAACCAACCAAGTAGAGCTATGAAAATATTGCTCTCCTTATAGTATAATTTCCAATTCCTTGCATGACTTGTATCAAAGTGGCACTTCCCAAAACTCCCAAGCGTGGGAGTCCCAACATTCCAAAGTTTAGATTTTTAATTTTAGAAGTAATGATGTCCATAAAACATATGGGATTGGACATTTTAAAGATTTAAATTGTAGGCCTTGAAAAATAATAATTCAATGTTGTATCAAAATTTTCAATAAAATATCCTTTGGTCCCCCAAATCATGTTTTAAATGATAGACATTTAGATTTCACACTCCTATTGCCATCCTTTATATGGTCATAAATTTGTATGTTTAAGTTTGTTTTGGCAATGGGATTTAGTAAAATAACATCCTACTTAACAAGTGGATGAAATCAATAATTCCAATATGGGGACATGAGAACCCATAATTATTGCAATCAACCAATAAAACACATTGCAAACAAAAATCTATTTATGAAGGTATATGATTTTCACATGTTCATGCAACAACTACTTTCACCAATTTCACCACTAATTTGAAATTTTTGTGGAATATTGGCTAAATAAAGCCAAAAACTAATTATGTGTCTCAGTCGTGTGTTTAGGTTCATATGTGTAAAGGTTTTGGATCCAACGAAAATGGATGCCTTGTGGAAGGATTCATGACATTCATTATGTGCATGTTACAAATGATTATGTCACCCTCGTTTTTCAATATAATGACACACTTGATCTTTCACTTGGTGGAAGAACTAGAATCATGTGACCCAATGGATAACAATTGGCATAGGGTTATTTTGAATGGACAAAAAAATTGGAACAATTATAGAGTACATGCAATAATTCCAACCCTAGTAGGCAACAAATATGAGATTCAAAGGAAAAAGACAATGTAGTTTGGGGAAGTTTTGGAAGGATCATGTATTTAACTAGAGTTGATGGTTATAATATTGGATATGGTGCACCATTAAGTTCTAATAACACAAATGTAATGGTGCTTGCATGAGATAGGAAAAAGATACAACTTGTTTATGTCCTTGCTTAACAATTTCCAAGTAATGGATGATGATAAAAGTGTATAAATTTTTACAACATTTGGTTGTTAATGGTTTTACACATTGAACTAGTAAGATTGGGAATGCTATTGATATAATAAAATTTAAGGTTGAATTACAAATAAAATGATAGGCTATTACAAATTGGTTGGTTCAAAATGACTATTTTCCTTCTATTGTACTAGTGTTTGTGTTTTGTGTATTGAAAGAAATATAATTTGGAAAGTGCTTATAACCCAATGTATGGCATGCCTCAACTTTACATGTTGGTTTCCAAGGCCAATGGCTATATAGGAGAATCGACATGTCATGGGGGTGCATGTCAAAACCTTGATGTTGTTTTGTGTATTTGATGAAACACAAGCATAAACGTATAACAAAATCAAAGATTATGGGAACCACTTTTGTGCAAACGATGCAACACACATCAATAAATAATTATTTATCACACTCATGCGGTTTTGATGTTTAATCATGGTGACAACACCAATTAGTCATTGGGGAGATATTTAAATATGTTGGAATTTTGAAAGGGTTAATACATCACAATTAAACTATGGCATAATCTTCGTGATGTTGTAATTCTATTTTGATGTGAGTGGGTTTGGAATGGCTTGGACAAGTATGGCATTGCAACTTATAAATCATTTGGTGAATATATTCTAATTTGGCCAATTTCTTATGCATGTTGTTTCATGACAACAAACCATTTTTTTCCTTTCACAAGTTTTAACAAGGAACCAACATAACAAATACAACTCATGGTGGAAGATTACATTACACAAGAGCTTCAAAGTAGGCATGTGTTTCTTGACACACAACCTAGATGGTGAGTGCATCAACACAAATAAATATGCAACAAAATTGAATGCACAAAACACAACACCATATGCACCAATAGTCACAATTTGTGTTGGGGTTATACCTAATTAAAACTAAATGAATCAAGTGGCAACTTAGAGATGTAGGAAACATGGGAGTAAATTCTACAAAAAGAGTGTTAGTGGTCCAATTTTAAGGCATATACCCTATGTGATGAACATTTTAATTAACTTGGAATGTTATCCTTTGGCAATTTCCACTAATTCATTATATGTTTAATTTACACAAAGTATACATCACTTCAAGAATGGATTGCATTGTAGTTAAAGCACATTTGCCAAATAGTGAAATAAAATTGGGAAGTGATCAACATAAAAATGGAAGTGTATTGGACCAATATACTTAACATAAAATTATTAGCAAATCATTCACTTCATCCATCCATTTATAAAAGTACATTTGAAAAGACATATTAACGTCACCAAAAGGTTATGCCACATAATTAGAGTCATTAAATGCATAGAGCACATGCAATGCCTTGTTAGACAATGATGTGAAAGTATGGGTGGTTGATATGTTGATTGTAGCATAAACGTATAATACCAAATATTAACTATATGTTCCAACATTTACACCCTTAATATGGTCAATTTGGTAAACATGTGCCAATTCAATAAACATTTTAGTTGATTTGGCCCTTCCAACCAATCCATGTGAAATTTTTGGAAAAAATATGTGTTTGCAATGTAGTTGAAAACAATATGCAATTGTAATTTACTTGGTTTAAAATAGCAAATTTCCTTCAAGCGGAATTGTAGACAATGCATGTATTTTCAATTCTTATCCTCGACCTTATAATGATATATGAACTACCATTCAACTTGAAATCCTTGAACCAAGTTTGACACTACATATTTCATTTCATGGCTTTCAATTTTTTACATTATTTCAACAAAAGCTACAACTTTGTTTACATTTTGACAAGAGTGACAAATGATGCTAATGTTTTAGATTTTTTTCATCATAAAAAATCTTATACCAATTTAATTATTAATATAAAATTATTAATTTTTGAATTGTAATATCTTGGCAACTTCGACACTAATTATATTATTTGTAGAATTTTTGAAATTTTCAAAAAATATGGTTTTAAACAATATGGTTTCAAGAAGGAAATTATTAACAATATTTGGAATATTAATTTTTTTTCACTTGGACATGAAACCTTCATGCCAAATTATCATACCTACAATTAATAATTGACAATTATAATGAATTGAGCACCAAAAACCATGTGGGTACGTGTGGGGTGATTGTATTGCCTATCATAGTGATTGAAAAATGATCACATTTTATCTATCTTGACAATAATAATATCTATATAGGTGCCCATGTAGCAAGAATTGACAAATTGGTTATATGAAATTAAACCAAACTCTACAAAACACCATAACAATTGGGGTGGGTCATAGGATATGGACAAAGGTTGTTTCAAATTCTTATCTTATGCACTATGCAAACCCTTTAATGCATTTGCACTCAACTTGTGACATGTCCAATCATATCATTTTATTTTTTCACAGGAAGGATATTTATGATATAGCAACATCCAACATTTAGATTCAAAAAAAATTAAACAAAGTATGTCAATAGTGCACTGCTTTTTTGCCATGTGTATATGCATTGTAAATTTTTTTATCAATGTTATGAAAGCTACATGACTTTGTAAATTTTTTTAGAAGCATTTTACAACCTTGTGGAAGGGGCCACAATGGACCATGTTGTTTTCACTTAGTTATGGCATAACTAAAATGCCCAAATCTTAAATCACATGCTTGAAAGCATGTAGTTCATGATTATACTTTGCCATGTTTGGATAATTTTCATGTATTTTTACAATAATGAATGGGGTGGATGTGGTTAGTGGAACATGAGATCAATGAGCTAATAATTTAAATATATCAAAACTATTACATGTCAATGGTGGAAACATTTATTTGTTATCTTTTAGCTTTAAAAATATAACAAATAGTTGAAACAAATGGAATCATCGGTATTAATCAAGACCATGTTTAGATTTTAGATTCAAATTATGAAATGATGACACAAAATAAGTCAAATTCTCACAAATATAGTGACTAAAGAATTTTGTATTGTCTAATAATAGTAACCAATATTTAATTAGCCCAATTTTGTGACACAAGGACTCACTATTATTAATAAAAATGAGTGAACATTTGAAGTTAATACCACAAAGTGATCGAAACAAGTTTAAATTTAATAAATAAAGTTTGTATTGAGTAATTTGTTCAGTCATTTAAAAATAGTTACAAAAACACATGATTGCCTTTTCCCCAAGGCATCTTGAAGATGCTAAAAACAAAATACATGAACAAAAAATATAATTTTTATTTGAAATAAATAGTAGTCAATGGGACCTTTAAAATTCACCAATCATAATCAAAATTTCATTGTTATACCATCATAAATGTTAAAAATTAGAGTTAATATGTGCATCTTCCCTTGTTGTTACTATTTTGAATCTCACTTGCTACTACATTTTTATTCAAAACCTAGTGATTGATTTATAAAATCAAATTATGATAAGAATAAAAGAATATCAACTTTGGAAAAAAAATTGATGTATATGTGACTTAATGTTATTGTTCAATGTTATGTATGGTTACATACATTAGGGACATTTGTCAAACACTATTTACTTGAAAAATTCTTAGGTTTTTGGGGTGCACAACTTGATAGAAAATCACATCTCATAAGTATTTATTTCTAATATAATCACCACATCAACCTAGATAACTTTTTTTCCCCACACAACCTCAAATTGATATTATGGTATTGCTTTCAAAGTTATGTAATATTAGTAAGAAAACCCCCTATGAACCATTTTAACATACAACTTGGGAACATTAAAAACTAATAACTTCATATTCAAGTGTAAAACCATGTAGCCCAAAGTTTTTGTAAATAGGTTTGTATTTTAAGGATTTGAACATGAATTCCTTAAAAACCTATTCACATTCTCATCAACAATTTGATAACAACTTTTGGGTCTTAGCATTGTCAAATATTGATTGTAATGGATTAGTTGTCAACTTAAATAGCAAATCATATGGAGACAAACATCAACATGTTCACACCTTTCTTGTGCACATAGGAGCAAATGGATGACCATAAAAAGAGGATGAAACTTTATCAAAGTGAATTGGAAGAAAATTTGTAACCAAAATTAGGCCCCCAAATGAAACATTTTCATTTACAATGTTTTTAAATTTCCAATGTTCCTTTGCCAAATCCACGTGTTGTGTTTAAGAGGTGCTTATACATATGTCATCTAATTCCAAGTTCTAGTTTTAGTTATAGTTCTAAACCTTTTTTCTTCTCTTTTTTTCGATTTAATGGAACATTTGGTTTCCACTTTTGAATAAACATTTTTTATTTGATGTAACCTCATGTGAGGTTGAGAATTATCATGTTTCCAAAACCTAAGGTTCCCAACTTTCCCAAAAAGAAAATTCAACTAGGTTGGGTTCCACATACCTACAAACATCATTGGATTGGAGATTTTATGAATATCACCATTGAACAACCAAATGAAAATGGCCACCTAACTAGAAAGTAAAAACTTACATAAAAACCTTTTTAAAAAAAGTTATAAATTTTTGCTTTGAAATTCGCATAATGTAATACATGTAGGCATCAGGCCTTGCCATTTCTTCAGTCCCATGCATTTTTCAATTGTAATAACATACTACATAAGTAATTCTAGAATAGCCAAAGTGGTAGTGACCTCATTTAGTTATGTATAGATGCCATCATGTTGTAAAAACGACATCACCCAAATAGAAATACGTGCCACAATGTACCACCTTACCAAGGTGCCTAATACATTTGTTTTGGGAGTCAATTATTATTTACAATTTAAAAACTAATATTTTTCAATTTGGCATTATATTAAATAATGTAGCTATTATGCTTGATAGTTTATTTCAAATTTTTGGTAAGGAAATCTGTATTTTAAAAAAAAAATAGTGATTCCAAATACAAGGAATTTGTGCATAACCATTTAGGTACTATGGTATTAGAATTATCACCCTGCCACCCAATAGATTCACCCCTTTGATATCCAAAAACTTTTGACTATGTTAACCTTCTTCATGAAAGATGAATGAATAGGACAATAACATGAAGACAAAAAATAGCAAATCCACATGCACTATCCATTTAAAGGTGATTTTTTGTTTGTGGTTTTAACTTTGGTGTGTAATGAGCTCCTAAGGTAATGAATGTTCATAAGTAAATGTTATTCATAAGATGGAAACAAATCAAAGGCTTCCATTCTTAGAACAAGATTGTGACAACATGAACTTGATGAAGTGAAACACATATCACACAAACTCCATGCATGAATTCCTTTATAAGAATTGTGACTATATACATGGGAGTCCCAAATGTTCATAAGACCATTTGATGAACAATTACATCCAAATGGTATGATCTTTGGATCATTGGCAAGGTCTCAATGAGAGGTATAATGCAGTGCTTTATAATGCCATAATAAAATTTATGACTAGAAGTTATGGGCATTTTGAAAAATCAAAATGGGGATGAGAAATTAGGTTCTTGCCCCACTTAACATGCATTTTGTCACTGCTCCTTTGGGGAGGGTGGGGAGAATGATGATTTGATATTGGTACCACATGGAGTTGCAAAGTATATTATAAGGATGGTGGTGGATCCTCTAAACTTGGGTAATTATGACCTCAATGTGAATTTGCAATTGTTTTGTGTTTCAATTCTAATTTTGACAATAGGAATCACTTTCTTGCTCTGGTTTGTGTAATTTGACACACCTTCATAGGCTTACCAAATGGTATCGAAGTAACTCTTTGATGTGGTGTGCAACAAATAACATGTTTGATCCTTGAGCACACTCCATAGCTTGATAAATCAAAATGAAAAGTCATGTGGGAGCTCCAAGATAAGACTAGGACAAGACAATTTGCATCCACCTAGTTTTGATCACATCAATTACACAAACTAGATGCAAGAACGTGTTTCTTGTAGTTAGAATTAGAATTGAAACATATGACAATTGTGGATTCACATTATACTCATCATAACTTGGATCACTTTGGGAAACAATACATTCCATATAGTATGTTTAATAATTCCTATGTAACGTAGAACAAAATGGTACTTCTCAAAGTTCACAAAAAGTGAAAGTTTGGAAATTCCCAAGTTCAAACTCTTGAAACTTGGGAATTCATAATTTCATAAAACACATTGTTTGGAACATTCTAAAGTTTTAAATTAATTATAGCCCTTCTAGTTGTGGTTCAAAGGACCTACATGGTGTCATATTAAGGGGCATGAGATCCTTATTTGGGCCAAAAGAAGTTCTTTCCCATCCTAGTTAGGGGTCGGGGTTCCCTTTTCCCATTTTTTGTGGTGCAACTACATTGGCAACCATCCACATGAGGATCTAGGTAGGTTTGGCTTCATGATAGGTAGCATTGTAAAAAAATTGTAATAATGTTCTTGTTTGGCAACTTGCAAGAGTAGGTGATGTGAAGATGGAAAATTGAGTCCCAAAACCCTATTATTTTTACAAAAAATATATTAAAAAAACCTTAATTTTGGTCATAACCCCCAAAAAAATTGGTCACTTAAACAAAATTAGACTCCTAGGGCTCATTCACATGTTGGGTCTTGAGTTTTAACTGTACATGAGTAGATCATCCCAACGTAGTGAAAAAGGTTCTTGTTGTAAAATTAGAGCAAAATAGAAATTGGATTGTTAACATGGACAAAGACACTTAGCTCATAAATACAAAAGGAAGAGATTCCTTTTGGTGGGTTTTCCAATTTCTAGATAATTTTTCACCAAATTCTGTCATTTTCTTGGCCAGCATTGAAAGAGATTTCTTTGCAAACTTATTGTTCATTTGTGAATGCAAAACCAAAAAAAAGTGTTGGCCATTTTTTAAGCTAAAATAATCACATTAAGTTCATGGTCCAAGCAATTTCACCATTTATCAAAACTTCTAGATCAAGGTTTTTTTGTTGATGAATATTCATATTGTAGTGATGAATAAATGAAACAAAACAATTTTGAAACATTTTGTTTCAAATGCTAAAAATGTTAATATGTGATTTGTGTGAGTTTCAATCACCAGAATTTGAATAAATAACAATCACCAGATTCTGATATCATCATTGTGTTCCAATAACCTCATGTGGAACATTTTGCTCTTTCAACTATTTATGAAAAACTTCATCTTGCTAACTTTGAAAACCCTAAACCTTCAAACAAAGTAGACAAATAATGAAAACATAGAAAACAATAAGCATATATCTGTCACTCATCTACTCAAGTAAGTTGCAATCGGGTTTTTCTTGTGAAGAAATTTCAACGTTTTTTGACCCATACAAAGGATTTTAAATTTAAAAAATGAAAGAAATTCACCTGATCTCAAATGTTTGAATACAAATGACCATATTTCTACAATAGGCTCCAACAGATAGCCAATTTGTGCTATATCTTATAACAATACATCACAAATTTGACTTTAAAAAAAAACATTGAGAGGCTGCATAGACGTTGTCATGTGTTGAAGTTGAGAATGTACATTGTGATCAACAGTAACAACAAGTTGCTTCCACACAACTAATCTAATTCCATGGAGATTTTCCTTTATCATGTTAATCCGCTCACTTGACAGATCAACTAAGTCTAGGTGCAATCCAAGTTCAAAACATGACACATTCTTTCCAAGCCTACCTACCCACAAAAGATTATCTTGGTGGCTTTTCAAAGAGAAAGCCAGGACAGATTACCATCCTTGTGAGGGTATGGGAAAGGGTCAGATGTAGTGCCAAATGTAATGTAGCTCGTGGTATTGAAGGCACCATGAAGGACTTTCTCTGTCAATAGATTGTTGTTCATCGGCTAAATTTATTTTCTTGAAGAAAACAATCCCAAATTATAGCAACTATTAGTCCTACTTCAACATATACCTATTTGGATTTTTTTGATATGTGCATGTCAATTTCACCTGCACAAACCCATGTAATTTTATATTACAGGTAAAATCCAGAAACTTATGATTGAAAAAAAAAAGAAAAAAGTATTCAGTCCTATCATGGTGTGAAGCATCCAACACAAAATCAACTCTCACATTTGGGTTGCACAAAAGTTTCAAAAAGATGAGCAACAATTTTGATGCAAGTCTAGGTTATTCTTCTTCGTGAATTGAACTTTTGGGCAAGTAGAAGAAAAAAATAGACAAGGATTTCTTGCAATGAACTTTTGGGCAAGTAGAAGAAAAAAATAGACAAGGATTTCTTGCAATTGAACTTTTGGGCAAGTAGAAGAAAAAAATAGATAAGGATTTCTCACAATTGAACTTGGGTTGTTTTTCCTTTCTTTCGTTTCAAAGGAGATAAAAGTTCATAAATTTGTTGATTTCAAGATGATGGATCCAATTCTTTTGAGCTATGTTTGGGCAATCAGATGCTTGTAAGCACACAATTCACAACTCCCAAAACATACATAAAATCCAATCTGGTTTTGGATTTTATACAGTAGTTATAGTTTGGTGAAGGGGCACCCCATGCAGGGCTTGCCTTTTCAACCTTGGGCAGTTGGATTGACATCCCACACATTAGCTTCTCCCTCAACAACAATTGCACTTGTATACAAGCCAAAGATATGAAAGAACACCTGGGGGAAAAGGTTTCTTGCTAACTTCAAATGGTGTGGACCTATGTGAGCTCCTTAGGTGGCTTGACCTTGGATATGAACTACCTACATGTATTGGGTGGGCATCAAAGTTTTACTTGGGTACCATGTACCTTGGGACCAGATCTTATGCTGAAGTTTCCCAAAGATTAGCTAATCAACCTTGCACATAGGTGTTTGATTTCCTATTTGTTTAAATTGCCAAGCAAGGTACCCTTTGGTTCAAAACATTGTGTCTTTTGTGTGTTCCAAAGTTTCCATTACTTCTTAACAAGTGCAGATCGAGTTTGAAAACAAAAGGCCGCGTAAAGGTCTTCACAAGCAAAAACTATAACAACTGGAAGGTTCAGAAAAACCATTTTCTTGTGTTTGTTGAAGTACATATCAACATAACCCCCAAAAATACAAATTAAGGAATAATTACTTGAAATAATTTAGAATAAAAAATTTGGTGGTGGTAAACCAAGGTAAATTTTATGTGTTGTACCATACCCATCAATAATGTTTGATGTTGAATATTCTCAAAGGGGTGAGAGTAGTATTTGTGTTTTTATGGCGAGTTTTTACCAATGTTGGGCGGATATCATAGATACCCTTGGGCATCATCTGGGCATCTCGGCATGATCCCCTCAAGGTATCACCACGAGTGATACCTTGATTGAAAACTGAACTACCAATTTTCACTTGTGTTAGAATTAGATGCCAGAACAAGTAAAAAAAAGAAAAACTGAAAACCAGGTAAGGTTTGACCCTTAACTCGGGTCAAGGTCTCAGGGTTTAGCTGCCATGAATTTTTTTAACCATTTGATAAACTTCTCCATCGAAAACATCCATTCTTATGCAACTTGGTCCCACTTTGCTGGCTAGGTTGCCCAAGAGAAAAATAATTCAACCAAGTTCTCCAAGGAGAAAGAATATTAGTGCCACATTTTCCTAAAAAGCTTGGCTACACTTTTCTCTATAGCATTCAAGAAAGTTGCAATGCTGTAGAATATTTCGAAGGTTGCACATAACGGATGAATATGCCCTCCACTTGTCATCCTTAGTCCACAATTTTTCACCCATTATGCAACTTTTCTGCAAATTTTCATCCATTTGATAAACTTTTCCACATACTGAGAAATATTGCATGGTGGAGGAAATTTTGAAAAAGAAAGTCACAAAATGCATAAAAAGTTTGAAATTGGAAAATGGAAAAATAAAAAATAAAAAATAAAATTAAAGGAAAGGAAGGACGTTACCAAATGGGTGAAACCTTGGAGAAAAAGGTTGCATAATGAATGAAGAATTATTATCTTCAAATTTATGGACACCTCTGCTCCTTGCCAAAAGGGTTCACTTTAGTAACACAGTCGATTACTTCCTTTGTCTTATGCTTTATTATGAACAATTGCAAACAAGCATCCAGCGATCCTCCTCATGGCATGGGTTTATGGCTACTTGTTTGTGATCATGGATTCCTTTGAGAACCCTGTTGAATCAAATTGTTGGTATTTCATATTTGGGTTATAATCATATTTTGCTAAATCCTCCCCATGATGATAGCCACTTTTTCTACACCTTCTTATAGATGATCCAGGTTTGGCTGCATTAAAAATTTACCAAAAGAAACATTGAGTCACATAGGTGCGACTATTTTTTTTTGGTTGGGGTGTTTTAATTTGTCTACCGGATGTCTCAATTCTCAAGTCAATTCTTAGAGTAGCCCCAGCAGCAGGGACAAAAATGAACCTATTTCTAAATCCAGTGTTCATTGTCCTAACCCCACCACTAAACATTACACTATGGTTCAACACATGTCTGCTGAATAATTAATTAAAATTGAAAGTTCCATTTGGAGAATTAAAATATATATTCTTCAATTCCCTTCACAATTTTTTAATAAAAAAAGTAAAAAAAGTTTGAAAATTTTAGCATTTTTAAAAATTAATATTTGTTTGCCAAAGCTGCCAAGGTATTAGCTAAAAGCTTTAAGTGGACCAATACAGTTGGCTAACCTATCTTGAATAACAACATCTTATCAATAAATCTTGTGTGACAAACTAAGCATACATGAGATCCTTTAATACATGAGATACCTATTAGCTCAATTGTCATAAAGTATTTTTGTATTTTCTGGCTGGCATAATGGAATATACAAGTCTGCTCTTAGAGCATGCCCAACTGCAGCAATAAAATGCCCGTGTACACTAGTACTTTTTGAGTGAAGATTTGCACAAAAATGCTATGAAACTACATACTTCTTGAATGAAGATTTGCAGAAACACACTATGAAACTACTTGGAGCCTACAAAAGTACACATGTTAACAGGGCCATCCTAGAGGGCGCCAATAGCAGGAAGGAAATGCAAGACGCTATCTATCGAGCTCTGTCCGGCGCTTATTTTTCTTTGTCTTTTTGCACATGTTCTTTGGCCCACCATGGTTCTGCATAACACCACACAGCATGGTTCTACATGTTTTTTTTATTCTGCCAACGAACATTGCAATGTTCTGATTATTTAAGAACAGTTTTATGTTTACATATATATTTGGGAGAAGCAGTTGTGACTCAGATTATGTTTTACGTTTTATTTAGTCATTTTTAATTTATTTTTTAGGAGAAGCAGCTGTGGGTTCTGAGTTTTGGGTGATGGAGTGCACAATAGTGAGGAGCCACACGATGGGGGGAGGAAGACTAAGCGAGATTGAAGCTGCGAGTCGATAGCAATCCTTTTACGTGTGAATGTGAAAATCCAAGAGCGCAGTTTCTGACATTTGGATTCGGAATATGTTGAAGAGCTGGGGGAAGAAGATTCTCAGAAATCAAACAACTCTTTTTGGATGGTATTGGTACTGTAGCTATTGGAGCGAGAAGAGTGCGTAGGTGATGCTGACCAAAATGCAGCTGTTGGAGCAAGGAGAATGCGCATGTGATGCTGGAGAAGGTACGGGAGAAAAGGAGAAATTGATGTGAAGCAGAAGCAAAAGACGGCAATGGGCAACGAACAAATGACGAATGCGGGTCCAGAAAAGTGATGATGGTGTGGAGGAGGGAAAAAAAAAGGTCAGGCCCGCCATCGCCACTGTCCTCACTGCAACACCAGAGGTAGCAGGGGCAGCACTCTCAGAGATTCTAGGTTCTTGGTTTGAATTTGTGAGTCCTGGCGATTTGTTTTTTTTGGGGTGATTTCTTCTGCCGCCCAATTTCAATGGATTTTTTTGGGAGGGCGGGGGTGGTTTCTTCCTTCCGGTTTCCCTGTGCCTTTTTTTCATAAATTAAAATTTTATATTTTTTAATTAAAAAAATTATGGCTACGTCGCCCCCTATTTCTGCTGTCTCAGCCCCTTCCTTCCCCCCTCCCCCGGTGTCGGGTTTGGCCTTTGTTTCTCCTTCTCCACCCATTTCCGGTTTGGCCGCTCCGTTCGATTGTCAGGCTGGGCCCACTGGGCCCACTTTTTCTATTGGTTGGTTACAGTGTTTTTTTTACCGAAAATTCGCTTTTTTTCAACTTGAACTTTTGGAATTTTTTGGAATTTTTGGTGTTTGTTTTGTAATTTTGAATAAAATTTCTAATTTTGAATTGCTAAAAAAGAAATCATCCAAATTTTTTTTTAAAAACTGCTTGGTAGCAAGAGTGGGGCCCAACGTGATATTCCATGTTCCAAGTGTGGTGCCTTTTTTGTGGTGTGGCATGTTTTGTCATCAGCAACATTGTCATGCCTTTTAGGCTTTTCCTTCA
>Ga0209208_10001070_pt1 | contig 38066 bp, 30 predicted proteins | sample S1TSphfallax_3_FD_187694 | JGI IMG/M metagenome (GOLD analysis project Ga0209208, IMG submission 187694) | Host-associated microbial communities from peat moss isolated from Minnesota, USA - S1T2_Fd - Sphagnum fallax MG (SPAdes) (version 2) | ecosystem: Host-associated > Plants > Peat moss >...
GTCAAAGCAAAAAATGCTACTAGAAGGTGGATTTGGAAAACATTAATGAGAATTTGACACAAGTACCCTACACCATGAGTGAATCCTCTTCTCATGGGTGATGATCCTAACTAAAACTTTTCTATGCACCCATCCCCAAGCTGCAATGGATCTAACTTGTGACACAAAATGCATTGTCCTAGTCCTATTGAAGTGTGGATATAATCAAACCCAACAAAAACCCGAGCAACACCTCAGGTGGTTTCACTAATAACCAACACATCAGAGAATAGTGTACGGTGAAAAACAAGCTTTGTTACCCAACCCAACGTGTAACTGCCAACACCATGGCAGAACATAACTGAAAATCAAAGCACTGAACCACAAAGCCTTGCAGCATTCAAAATCAAAGAGGAACTATGCTTCAGCTGTAACATAAAAAACTTATTCATTATTCTAGGGTTGTACGAAAAGATGCATGAGGTCACCACCATAACCAGGAGACCTCCACTTGAGACATCCATATATGTAGGACCTAACTAACCCATACATGCTTAAGGCAATAGCAATTGTTGGAAGTGACTACATCTACAGTCTGATTGTTCTACTGTGGCATCCCAGTAGAACAAACTGATGACTGTATGTGCCTAAGTCACTTTCTTGGTGTGCAGCAATGGCAAGTCCATGATGGAAGTTGCCACCACCAACTTGTGACAAAACAAGTGCAAGACCGCCATTTTTTTCCGTATAGCAAAATCAAACCCCAAGTTGCGTTTCACATTTAAACAATACTTACACTAATGAGAGTACACCCACCTCAGGACAACGTAATTTTTACACGTGCAATTGTTACATGTCTTGAGGTGATTGCGATATTTTGGATCCTCCAGTACACTGTCGATGGGTAGTCTATAGTTCATCAACACCAACCCTCCAAGTGTTATCTTTTTTCACCCAAAGAACCAAGTGATGTCAAGATGGGTTGCGGCAGATGGCAAGAACTAGAACAATTAACATCAGGTACAATTATATGCAAGGTTTTTTCACTGCAAGTTGATCTCATCGCGACCAGAGCTTGGGGTTTTTGCTGGATTGCCAACTACACAAGGATTAAACAATGTGCCCTCTGCTCCTGGACAATTTGCAATTTATAAACATCATACGTTGCTATCACAGGAACATACACACCGCTCGAGGTTGTATAGAACAGTCAGAATACTTGAGGCTAAAAGGTGAGCATGATGCAGCTGGAGGTCATGGAAACATCTGGATGTGATGAAACCTAATAATGTCTTAGTCTAGAATGTTTTCCACAATTTTCTACATAACACACCTTTGAGGAATTGACGCCAATGAGTGAGAAACAACAACCTACCAATAAATGCACAAATGAAGATAACACATGTACACATTCTAATTTTTGGTGGTAAAACTTGCATCCAGGGTAGGGCTCTTACATGGTACATAGTCCTAAGGAGGTCAAATTCCTCCCAGTGCGTGTGTCAATAGTTTAGCTTGTCTCCAAGATTACCAGTACAGTATTTGGAACTTCTGTTTTCATGCAGGACAATCCAAGTCTCCCTTCCAGTGTGTTACAAATTACCATTTTTGGGCTAATCAATGTTAGACTAGAATTTCACAAGGACCAAGAGAGAATTTGCAAACATGCCTTACTATGATTGACGAGTGTTGTTGAGAATGAAAAAATGTCCAAGTAGACTTTGCAGGCATGAACACTAACTATCTAAAAAATTCCTTTGTATCCTCCTAGCTACCATGGGGCCTAGATCACTTTGGTCTTCCGATAGCTGCAAATTATTGGCCATAGCTAATGCATATTGGGTTGAAGAACACCAATTGCCAAACAACACCGGTTTCCATTGCAGTCTTCAACAGACCCCTTGTCACCATAGGCAGTTATGGGCATCCTGTCTGTAGGCTTGACATGACAATGCATCAACGACTGTAATCCACCCACGGCACTGGATTGTAACCAACACATTTGCCTCTATTCCAACTAATTGTAAATTAGCTTGTCATGACTAACATAGTTATTACACAAGACCCATTCATAGATATGTGATCAACAATCAATAGCATTTTTATTCGACCAATTCAGCACACGCAAGATCAGATTCTAAGAGGGTAGTAAACATGATTAGGTGCTTACAGGTTAGCTAAGGGACTAGTGTGCTTCAATCAGCACCAAGCATGCTATGCGAGGAACCCACAGTCGACTGTACCATGCACAGAATAACTCAAACACCAGAAAGAAAATGAGCGGCAAGTCGCCGCAAATCAAGTCGGTGCTCTGTGAACATTCACACTTGCAGAACAATGGAGGTTATAAACATGGTATACCTTGTTCGTTAGTGTCCTGATTATAGCAACGGTCACCCCAATGCATACCCGGCACGTCTTGTCCCGTGAACTTCCACATTCCACAATCTTCTCAAATGGCGGGATCGAATATGGTGGTGGGAATGTGTGTGCAATAAATTGCACTTCAACAATTCACCAAAAAAACACGGCAACCCATGCAAATGGTGACACCTAGCCTATGGTTGGGTTTGGGCTGAAAATCCCTAATTTGTGGGTGCAACAAGGAGTTGCACATCCAAATTTCAAACCCCCGCCGCCGCCCTAAAGGTGCGAACTTGCATTGGCACTACTTTGTAATCCCAGACGTCGCTGTCTTCAGAAGCTGCAAACTCACACTGCCCTACTACTCCAGCCGTCAGCGGCTGCTTGAAGCTGTAAACCTGCATTGTCCTGCTAGTTGGTGTATGCTTTCATTATAGGTTCCATGGAGGCCAGGCATGAAGTTGATCACAATTCTGGTTGATCCAGGTTGCAAATTGCACTTATAGGATCGGAGTCAGGGTTACCCGGTGGCTTGAATGCCAACCACAGCGGGCGTGCATCGCCAGGATGCGGACATGAGGAGCTTGAGAGAACCTAAATCGCACCACGCACTTGCCCAACCTCGCCGCAATTGGCCCAGGACTAAAATGTTGCGTCTGTTCGCGAGTATATACAGTCAATGAAAAGCGCCTCCTAGCAGATGTAGGCTCCATTGTGCTTGTCTAAGATGTTTGATCTACAGCCGAAGTCCGCATATGAGTTGGGAAGTAATTTAGGTTTGTTTCAAGCTCCATTAGAGTTGTGATGATGGGATTTGAATAGGTCAAGATGTTGGAGTGGGCCCTACACGAGCGGCTGGAATTAGGGTAGTAGCAGTGTATTTTGCCATCTGTTACGCCACGTCTTGTGGTATGCTTTGTGCGGTTGGGATCCCATTGAATTAATATCCCAGTGACTTCCGTCCGATTATGTTAGGTCAAGGAGAACACCCGTGGCTACTACGAACTTGTATGCACGTACTATAGATGTCTCCTAGTTGCTAACCACCGCAATGTTGGGTAAAAGTAGTCAATGTTGGGTAATTCAAGTTGAGATCAACATATTTGCAGACGTTCAGGCCATTGAAAAAGCAGAGGTCAGAGCATTAGCACTGCATCTTCAACTTGATGGCCCAGAGGTTGGGACCATTACTGGATTTTATCTCCTAATTGGCAGAGCTCAAGCGTGCTCAGGGTATTGGACACTTCAGAAGGGGTTGAGTACCCCCTCTTGCATGTTGTGTGTGCATTGATGATCTGTGTGGCAATGTCTATGAACATATTTTCTATACTCGTTCTATACTCAACTGGACTTGGATGAAGACTACACCAGAATACTCACATTGCTTGACTTCACTGTCATACAGATCATGGAACTAAGAACTAATATATGTTAGGCATTGCAACCTTTAGAGGCCTTTCTCTTTATTGTTGTTACTTATGGGCATATTTTGTGGCTTTGATGGCATGCAGAATCAGTTCATAAAGCCAAGGACCCAAACTTATACTAGCAATTTTCTAAGACTAGGGATTTTGCAGGATACAAATGCATCTGAAGTGGACATCCATGGCACCAAAGATCACACCAAGTTCATCCGGAGGTTTTTTTTTCCACATTAGTCTTGGCCTATGAATGTGGTCTGTTCTAGTTGACTGACATCGAAGCTACAATGAGAAATTCCATGCTTTCATTGTTAGGCAAGCCATGTGGGCATGGGTCCTGGGTTAACAGGCCATGGAGTGGCCCTTATCTGCGATGTGTAGTTGGTGCAAATAAGACCACACTCCTCCCTGATAAACTCCTTTGGCGTTAGTCATAGTTGACACCATTTGGTGAACCACATTTGGGCAAAGTGCCACATGGATATGTTGCAGGGGTGTGCTGTTTGGGTCTTAAGTCGGTCTTGATTGCTGGGCAGCAGAAATGGGCTGCAGCGATTCATTGGTAGGGGTGATGGGCACACACAAGCAAGTTGTTGTCTTTGCTACTACATTAGTACATGCCACACTCTATAGTAGCTTTATTGTATGTATGCTCCAACACCTAGGAAAGTAAGCAAGATATGCATTCCTCACCTACTAAACCAAGCACTGTCACCCTTGATGGCCTGGCAAACCCCCATGCAAGAGTATTGACAAAGGTTGCATCATGAAAGTGACTGCCCCTGCATGGTTCACTGCTCTTTTGCAACAAGGCACTTAGATGTCAGGTTAGAATGTGTTGAGGACTAGGAGAATTTTCACAATTCTAATGGGTTATGTTTGCCTTTGAGAGCAGGCCACAACATCAAAAAAAGCTCAATGGGAAACTTTGTCAAAAGCAACAAGATTGCAGCAAGCATCAACGAGGGTAGCCCTCGGCCAAGAGTGACTTAGAACACTGAAGGTGATGTCGGGAATTCAACAACAGACTTGTAATGTGGCCATCAAAGTGGACATCCACTCAATTGGGGGCTGGGTATGTGTTGTAACCATCATTGTGGGGGGCCAGCAGAATGTGGACCATCAACAGGAAACTGTGGGGGTTCTTCATATGGCGCTGCATGCCAAACATGAGGGCATAATTGTCCTGCAGGTCCAAGGTGCAGGGACCAACACCCAGCAAACCACCATGTGGTGGATTTGTGCAGTAGCATTGGAATGCAACAACAATGGGGTGATGGGGGTGGTGCCAGTGACCAAGCGCCCCTTCAAGTAGGACATGCACCTGCCTCTGCGAAGGCTGCAGACCTCACATTCAAAGATGGCAGTGTGGAATCCTAGCACAAGAAAAAAACAGACATTAGAGCTTGGTAGTGGACCACTAAGAGGAAGTTAGAGAAAGACACAGTAGAACACCAGGGTAAGGGCTTGCCACCTCACAAGGTAGAGGTGACAAAAAATGACAAAATACATGGTGCATGTGATGGCAAGCTTGCATGGGACAATGAAATGCGGGGGCTAGCACCCCACCTATTGAACATGGTTGTGGTGAAGGTAAGTGAATAGAACCCTGTCGACATGGCAGAGCTTTGTCATCAAATGGATGAAAATTTTGAGTACCTTCGCCATGAGCTCAATGAAAGAGGGTTCAAGGACTGTGTGAGGCACTTTATGAAAGGGGAGCGCAGTCGTTTAAAGAAATTGTATACAAAGGGAGGGCATCAAGAGTGTCCTATGGGATTGGAAAGAGATGAATGGGAAAAACTTGTGGAGTACTGGCAAGGACGGGAAACACTGAAAAAGGCTGAAATCATGGCAAGTGCAAGGGGTGCCGTGGTGACTATCAGCAGCTATGGTTGTGCTGGCAAGGTAGGTGCAGAAAAAAACTTGTAAAACACATTGTTTACCACATTTCTTGGGCACATTAAACAACATCTAACCATCTCCTATATATGAAAGTAGCCACAGAATTTTGCACTGATAATCTTATACAATTGATGCAATGTCACAAAGTACTCATTGGCAGAGCCCATCAATATTAGAAATGGCTGTTGCAAGCATGGACTCTACTGGCAAACTTGTGAGTGCACTTCATTGTTGAGCACCACCAATCCATGTTTCATGTGGACATCATAGAATTGGGGTTGCTGCTAAATGCCTAGATAATATGGGGGTTGGATGGGTATGTAGCAAGCATCACATTCTGCCAACCTTCAAGGATCACTGCCCTTGAAAAACAGCTTCCAGAAGAGGTTGCAAAGGTGTTGGAAGTTTGCAATGAAAATGCAAGGGGCATTGATAAACTAAACAATAATATGATGACCTTCATAAATCAATTGTTCGGAACCTTGGGGAGCAGTTGCCCCAAGCAAAATTGCCAAGGACTTTAGGAGCCATGGAAGCACATGCAGGGTTCATGGCTGGTGGCAACAAGGAACCTGCTGCAACCAAAGCCACACCAATATTGGGTGAGCAGAACCTGGTACTTGTCAGTATTACTGGGAATGCACAAACAAATGGTCATGCCCATGTAGTGTTGGCAGTGAACAAGGCGGTGCAGCAGGTTGATCATAGGCTTGAGGGTTCTCAGGTCAACTATGTTTTGGTAGCAGAGGCGGGTATGTTAGGAGCAGAACCAGCTAGAGCTTCTCACACTACAGCTAGTCCAGCAGGCTGTTGCAGTGAGCAAGCCACAGATGGCAAGGTATATTCTTGGTGGCTCCTGCTTGACACAAGCTTAGTCCACATAGAATGTTTTTTAACTTGCTTGTTTTGGTATATTGCTTGGCAGAGTGGCATGTGTAAGCAGCCCAGTAAGCAGCCTAGTACAAGGCTTCTAGCAAACTTGGTAAACAGTTTAGTTTACACATGGCACTATTGAACTGAGAGTATCCTGGGCATGTTCTTGATGGGGAGCAATGTTGGGGCTTCCTGGTTGATAGAAGCTGAAGAAAAAGAATGTGCATGTGCTTCAAGCAGGTGTAACGACCAGACATTCTAGTGTTCCCAAGTTGGGGACTACAGCGGGCAAGTTGGGATGGCAGCAGGTAAATACCTCTCATTGACCCATAAAGTAGCTGTACAGCTTAATTTTGTGCATAAAGACAACAGAATGATGGGGTGGGGATGTGTGGATTGTACACTAGATGATGGATGGCACACAGCATGTGGAAAAGGCATTGGATCCTCTATAGTTGAGTGATGTGAACCTCCAAATACGCCTGAGCTTTCCTTACCCTTGTTGATGTGCAGCTTAAAGTTGGAGAGTCAGTACCCTTGTTGATGTGCAGCTTAAAGTTGGAGAGTCAGTGCTCTTGTGCAATCCTGATTGCGAATCAGAAGAAGTTGGGAAAGGCTTGATACTGGGCATTGGAGGAAATGGGTGTGTCCACCATGGGAAGCCCATTGGAGAAGGTTGGTTCCAAGTGCAGTTGGCAGAAATTGTGTTAGGCAAGGGCAACACTCCATTGTAGGTGCCTAATCTGAATGATGACCCCCCACAGTCAGAGCTTAGAAATGTGAAGGGTGGTAATGTTGTTTGGGAAAGACACTTCCTGCGGCAAAGGTAGTGTCATTAGAATGCTTCAAATGTAGAACTGAATCCAACATCCATCAGTTGGAAATTTTTGGTGCATACAGTCTGCTATGGTTAGAACACTAGCAATTTTTTGGTTTCCACCCTTTGTGGCCCAGATGTGCAGAGGCATAGGTTTGTGCACAATGTGAACAATTGCATATTTTGAAGGAGGATGGTGTGTTTTTCATTACAATTGGGCAGTGCATAATGTTACACCAGATTGTGACATTTGATGCATTGTATATCAAATCATGGTCAGGCAAGCAAACTCTAATCCAAGATCAATCGTTTGCATGCTCACAGAACCCTAATACTCAATTGAAGGCTTTGCAAATCTAGCTGCAAAAACATCAAGATCCCTTAAACTTAAACCCTAAATCCTACATTTATCTAACTAGTAATCGTAAATGTGTCTCATACCTAGCTAAACGTTAACCCTAATTCAATAGTTTAATTTGTCTCACACATGACACTTGGTAGGATTTCGGAAGTGCGATTAGATGCACTGACGATCGATCCAAACCCTAACCCTAAATTGAAGGTCTGCAAGGTATACATGTGTGCAAACCCGACCCCTCAAATCACAGTCACAAGCCAGTATAGTTGCATTGACTAGGAGCAAACCCTAAACCCTAACCTTAACCCTAATTCAATATTTCCACTTGTTTCACATTGGAAACGTGGCAAGACGTAGGATGCACGATTAGACGAATTGATAATCGATCCAAACCCTAACCCTAAATTGACGATCTGAAGGGTATACACATCTGAAAATTCGAGCCCTCAAATCATAGTTGTAAGCCAGTATAATTACATTCACGACTACATTGATTCCAACCACCTGAGAGCCACGTCGCAGACACACGTGCATATTGAGCCCAAAACGTAACCCTAACTATCGCACAAGATGGACCATCAAAGGCGAACATGGTAATCTGGATGTCGTCGATCTAATTCTGCCTGCAATTACAATATAGCAGTTGCAACTGCGACTTGATTTGCCTTCGACACGTGGCACCATAGTGTGCAATGCCAATAAAACCCTAACCCTAATACAAGAATTTGTGATGATTCAACCAATTCGTTCATCTTGGAACATTTCGACACGTCCAAGTGGCATAATCTAATAAATCCCATTGAACAGCGGGAAAAAATCATGTTATTTAATGATGCAAATACACTAAATAATCTACACCCTACCATGTGTCAAGTTGTAACTAGTTATGTACTTGCCAGGTGCTATCGTTTAGATAGGCACGTTATAGTCACAAACTAGTTGAATTGGTAGTTGCAGGCATGGAATGGGTAGATGTATATGAAGCACGTACACATACCATACAATAGAATATTTCATCCATTGTTTTCGACTAGTAATTGTTTCTAACTAGTCATTTGCTCCTATTTTATTTTTAGTTGCATGTGTTGTGTGCAACTAGTTTGTAGTCACAAAGAACAATCACAAATGTCAATTTTTCTTCTAGTGCTACCTACTACATGCCTATGTACATACCACCTACTTACATACTTAATTACTAAGTACTACCTAGATACCTACTACGTACATAACTACCTACCTACTTATTAGGTACATACACCTTACCTACTTACCTATTATGTACATACCTACCTACCTACCTAAACACTAAGCACCTACCTACTTAGAAACTAATTATTTTTTACTAGTTATGTACCTATGTAGTAAATCACTACCTCCCACATACCTTCCTACCTATTATGTATTTCTTATCTACTTACTAAGTGCCTACATACTTATTTACATACCCACTAACTACCTAATAGGCCATTTAAATAATTATTTAGAGGCTATCTAAATAGTTATTTTAAATAAATAATTATCTAGAGGTTATTTAAATATGTGCTTAAAATGAACATTATCTAAATAGGTACCTAGTAAGAACTTATGCTATCTAATAAGTAGGTTATGTAATAGTATGTGCTAGGGAATAGTTTGCAACTATGCTACAACTAAAATTTGATCTCATATTGTTTGTTTTCCTTTCAAGTTTACAAAATATATAAATAGGTTGGTTTGGTCTAGTAAACACATTCATTTTTTTCAATTTCCATATGGGAGGAGCTAATCACATGTGCTCCGCCCAAAAGGCTAAACTTTAAATAAAAGAAGATTTTGTTATAAAAGTTTAAGACCTAGACCTAAGTACCTACCTACCTAGGCTAGACCTATGGCTAGGTGGCCTTGACTAAGCCTAGGTGTCACATGGCCTATTATAAATGGCCTAGCCTTAAACTAGGCTAGGTACCTTAAGTGCCTAGCTAGACTAGGTGGCCTAGCCTAGGTGCCATGTGGCCTATCAAAATGGTTCAACCTTAAGCTAACCCTACATGATTATAGGGCAATCTTAAGTTGCCATATGGCATAATTTTAGGCCACCATGTGGCACAATTTAGTTGTTTTAATTAGATGGTTGAAAATATATATATTTATATTTGTTTAGCAAAATATTTTGAAAAATCCAAATGAAGCCACATGTCACATTTTTAGGCTACCATGTGTGAACAAAATATTGGTGTGCATTGTAATCAAAAGTGTAGTTGCAAGTGTAGTCTTATGAACTCATCCCTATATACATGTATAAAATTGTTGTACTTGTATTCTATGAAAAAAAAAATTGATTTGTTGTTAGTTTGATTTTTAGTTGCAAATGCTGCTTATAACTAAAATCTAGTTGCAAAGGGCATTTTTTTACTAGTGAAATAGGTGAATAATGATGGGGCTCACATTTGCACCCAACCTATTACTCCTTTTGCCTTGGAACCAAAGTGTTCATCCATGGTGGATTTTCATCATGTAGTTATGTAATGTTATTTGGTTTAGAAGGACTACAACCTAGATAGGGGATTGGTTTGGATCTAGTGTACCATTTAGGGTACTTGTATGTTATGTGTTGTATGCGTGATGACAATGATAATTGTAAGCACTAACATAAGAGTGCACAAAAAAAGAATCATTCAAAAAAATTGCATCTTTTATGTTCCTAGATTACCTATGACCTAAGTTACAACAATTTATCAAGCATAACTTTGTGGCAAGGTGGCATGATATTCAATGCAAGTTGGTTATGGCTAACTTGCATTTTATCACACATTGATTTTGCTAAAAATTACACTTTTCAAATCCAAAATGAGATTAATCAATGCATTAGCACTCATTCCAAGTCACAATAATGGTGCACATAACATGCAACGTGGATCCTGCAAGTACATCTAGTGGTGAGGATCAAAGATTCATCAAATACAATTGTTTGTACATCTTTGATGATAAGGAGCATGACTTTTTGTTTGTCCAACATTGTTTATTACAACACTAGAATTGGCTTACAAGTCAGCTTGTGACACCGCAACATTATATAATTTTTGGTGATGGATGTGTGGGTCAATTCAAAGGTTCATGGGCCATGTATTTTGCAGCTCAATAGTTGGGTTTGACTTCACGTTGCAAAATGAGCTGCATTATTTTGACACAAGGCATGGGAAGGGAGAATGGGATGGTGTAGGTGTAGTTGTGAAGAGAAGGCCCTAAGAATGAAACAACTTTAGAATCCACAAAAAAGGTTAATTGTAGTTAATGTTGTGTAATTTTGAAAGAAAGGATGTCTTCTTGGGCACCGAGTACATACGAGGGATGCGGGTCAACCATTACCATGCATTTTTGTAATGTGAACCTTGTTGATAGATCAACCCTTCATTTGTGTAATCACATACCTAGCTCACAAAAGTTGCATTCCATTTTTGTTTTTTGCTTTGCTAATCCAACTAAACTACTCATGAGGCCCTTGTCATGTTTCTATTGACATTGTGTTGATCAAGATTGGGAAAGTTGTGAGGCAACCTTGCATGTCCCATTGTGGTGGCCTATTAAGTTTCAACCAAAGGACACTAACTTTGTGCATGGGCAATTAGAGGTCGTGGAAGAACTTGGTGCAAGGGAACATGAAGATGATAAGGAGAATCTAGTTGTTTTGGTGTGTGTGGAAGACATTTTGCAATTCTAACACAAGGCAACAATGAAGGTGTTGAATTTTTATCTTGTAGTGCCAACATGCAACTCAAATTGTTTCAAACAAATTCATTTGTCCTTGGGGTGGAGAATTTGATGTTGGAGATCATGTGATTTTTCAATTCTACTATTAGAAGTGGGGATGTGATGACAATGGCTATGTATTCCTATCCAATTCACATGTGGCATTTGTGTACACCCACTTGGTTATAATATGCAATTTTCCAATGTTGTTAGCTCATCATCGAATGAAAGGAGATGAATTGGTTTACAACTTTCATATAAGGCCTTACAAGTCATCAAATCTAGGCTTGAAATAATAGGTCTAGTTGGTACGTACTTGAAACTTATTCAAATTTTTGTTTCAAGCAAGAATAAAATGTCAATGGAACTTGAGGTATGTTGAAGTGTTGTAAATGTATTCACTTCTGTTTGCACATGAAGTGACCTTCACTTTCTATGAAATTGTTATTCATGTTCCCTTGTTTACATTATGTGGATGGTGTAGGCTTAACACCGATTTGCAATGATGTGTGTCAATATATTTAATGATAGTTATGGGAAGCCTACAAGGGATGGTGTGGATTTTCAAATTTTTAAATCTAATGTCTTTTTTTTGGGCAAATCTACAAAATCATTCTAAACATTAGAGTGTTGGTGAGTAAAATAAATATCCATTGTGCACTTTTGGATCAAGACTCGAATGTTTTTGCTCGACCAATGCAAGGATAGATCATATAGAATATTTGATGGTTGTTATGAACAATTGCAAAAGACTCAAATATGTGTGTGAATGTGAGGCAACCACATGGTGAATTTGCATAGCTTGACAATGTAGGAATGGGTGTTTGCATGCTACAATGGACCCAAATGTAGTCAAAATTGGATGTACACAAAATATTAAAAGTTTCACAACTTCAAAATCATTTATTTTGAAAAATTGTAAAAATTACGTTAAGTTGACATGGGCCTTAAAAATAAAATAAATCAATACAAACTTGAATTCTATACAATTTTTTAATGTCTATTTCTTTTAATAAATGTACACCAATCACATTATAAAACTTGTTTTAAACATTGTATTTGTTAGTAGTATTTTTTTTATTAATTAAAAAAATAAACTTAAATTTCATAGATAAATAAAAATAACACCAAAGACATCTATATCCTCAATGGAAGAACAATTTACAACTTACAAACATCATAATCATCATCATTATTATAACATAATGTATTACCAAATGTTTAGATTAAATTTTAATTTAAAATTCATGATTTTAAGTTAATTTTTTTAAAACAATTGATAAAAGATTTTTTTTACATACATACATTACTGTGAAAATTTGTATTGACAAATTCCAACTAAAAATAATAATTTTTAGACCATTTGTAAAAAAAATGGTTATGTGACAAGTAACTACATGTTACAAATGTACTCCAAAGTAATATGACAACATTATTTTCAACACCAGTTCCACAACATAATGATAGATGAAAATGTGAACCAATTTAATTACACCTTCTATCCATTGTTCCTTTTCTAATCATGTCCCCATAATTTTCAAATTTTGTTTTTACTAAAAATTGCAACACTGTGATAGGTTTTTGGGGTCTACCATAACATGCAAATACTCGAACCTCAAATGGAAGCACTATTGACTACATTTGAACTTGGAAAATAATAAATGTATTTTTCATTGATAAAATTTTGGGAGCTATTATGTGTAAAACTAAGGAATGTAGAGTTTGGGTTTGTGCATCTACCATTGTTATGTGATTTGAAATGATTTATGGTGGTTGTTTGTCTATTTGTGGTTTGTAGGTGAGTTACTATTTTTGGTTTTTTGATTGCAAAAAGAATGAATGATGCATGTGGTACAAGCACAAATTCTACTTAGAATTACTCTCTACCTACTAATAAATAGTGTAAATTGTATTATCAATAATAATTATAACACATATAATCTATTGTTTCAACCCATTCAAGTTCATTTACAAAATGTATTCACACAATTTTTTCATTGCAAAAATTGTTCCCTTGTTTACCAGATTCTAAAATTATTTTTGATAATCATGTTCAATGATTAAATTTTAATTATTCCATTTTTGAAATCATGATAGTCTTAAAATATATACATTGTTTTTTCATCAATGTGCTACTACTTTCTTTACTCATAATTAAACATATCAAACATCTATAATGTAAAAAAGGTAAAACTCAAAAATGAAAATATGAAAATATGTGGTTCATAGCCCAACATAACTCTAAACTACATATTGTGTCTTTATTCTATTTTTTAGCAACTTTCCAAGTCTATCTATGTGTGTAACAACAATCATCCCAACCTTCATCACAATCAAGATCTAAATCCTAAATCCTTTCCTTTTAGAGGTAATTTGAAAATCAAATTAATAAAATGTCTTAATCATGTCTTGATAAATCTCTACCATTCACTTGATAACAACATGTTAAGCAAAAAACACCAATGTGAATTGACCATATTAGAATTCCAAGGAAGCTATGGTGGAAAACCTTTGGATGAAGACCTAAGGAAAAGCATAAAAGGACAAGCAACAAAAGGGTTTGAGGAAGCAATTGTCATTAAAAGATATGGGTTTTTGGAAAAGATATAAGTTGTTTGGAATAATGCAAATTCATCTTTAGCAAGAAAATGTGGTAGCCCTCTATAAAACATGTCTTGTGTGTAAATTTTAAGGCAATAGCTCAAGTGTTTGTGTGCCTAGCTTAGAAGAATCTTATCCCAAATCAACAACCATTTAATTCTTCCCAAGGATACAAATTTTGATTTTATAGAAGGTAATGTCAACAATTTTTTATAAATATGAATGTTGTAGAAAATTTGGTCACAAAAGTTGTATAAAAGGTCTCTATATATACCTTTAATTTTGTATTTTGTTGCATGGGATTCCATTGTGTTTGTGTTCATCACCTAATGTAAGTTTTTAACCTTGTTATAATCATTAAAGTCATTGATGTTTTACATATCCATTGCAACATAGAATGTAACATTCATTCCCATACATTAAGCTACAACATAGAAACATTAAGACATGGGTGAATGCAAGGTATTGTGGCTCACTTTGGTGTCAATACATCAATTTTGCAAGGTGCTTTGTGTTTAAATTCTTATGGTGAATAATTTAATTTTAAATGCATTACATGATGACTTGTTTAAGATTAACAACTTGAATAAGAAGACATTTACACAATTATTTTTTGAAAATAATGCATTCATAATCAATGATGAACTTTTGAAGTAAAAAATATGGACTAATCAATTGATTGGATTGTTAAAAAAATCAAGAATTCATATTGAATCCAACTCCAAATTGTTTATATGATTGAAGATGGGTTGAAGAATGAAATCTTAAAGTTAAATGTGAAATCTTTGTTTGTGAAACATTAACCAAATGGTAGTTATGAACTTTTGAAGGTTAGAAGTGGACCTTGTTTTCAAAAGTCCCTTTGAAATTTGATTTTATTTTTTTTGTTTCTTTTAATTTATTTATGCCCAATGGGTACATAATTGAAATATCTAAATGAGCTTTCATTCTTATGAAATTTATGGGTTTTCCTTTTAGAATTTTCAAAGTGATTTCACCATACAAGCTAACAACAACATTTTTCAATATGAATTTTGACTTAGTTTTAAGAGGTTTTATACATTACAGAAACTTTAGTAGTCAAAGATTACACTAATGAAAACTTAGAAGTTGAAATTATATCCATATGGATCATTATAAAAACTTGCTTGTGACTCTTGTGAGTGTTATACCTACTTAAAATGAACCACTAGATTGTGCATACACCCACATACAATTTGTAATGTATTTGAATACCACTAAACAAATGTTGGTATATTATATGTGGCCTCTCTATGTGTACATACACTACAATTTGAACTATATTTTACACACTCTTGCCAACATATGAACTATTATACACATACACATATATGTAATGTATGTATATTAAATATACATGTGTATGATCTACTATATGTTTTGTCTAAACAAATATGTATGACATATAGAATGTGTACAATTGATAAGGTACAATTGTGACCAATTGTCCATTCTCTATTTGCAATACTTATGTAATTCAAGTGCAAGTCATTGATGTTGTACATATCCATTGCAACAAAGAGTGTAACACTACTTTTCAGAATATAATGACGAATAGATGAAAACATTGAAATGGTCAAACTCTTTGTATATCCATATGTAACCAAAGAATGGGTCCAAAATAAACATCAACCCTAGTATTAAAATCTTAAAAACCATGCATTTTAATCACATAAGTCCTTTTGATTCTCAACAAAAGTTCCATAGGAATTTGTTTAATTTCAAATGTATAAAAATAAGTTAAACTAACTGCTATTCATCTCTTGTATAAATAAATTGTTGTCAATCGTTATTGATTGGATTATGCAATTTTACCTCAAAAAATGTTCTTTACTTAGAAGATATTTTGGTGGATTGGGTGCATTTCCTGTACCCCCAATTATTCATTGTGGGTTTTGCATCACCTTTTGTTTTGCACCTTCATTTGTTCTTCCTTTTGTAGTAGCTTTGGCCCCTCGTGATGGTTGATTAATGCCTACATCTCTAGAGGAACCTACTAGTAAGCATGGTTTTCCTTTGAAGAACCTATTGTGTATTTCCAATTTTTTATTAATGGTTTGATAAAAAAAATTATAAGTTTTTAGTGACAACTTTAGACATTTCTTCCAAATATCACACAATTATAATCCAAATTTAAATATGTTGAAATAATTGTCTTTCCAACAATTAAAAATATTATCTTGTTTATAGGTAAAATTATTATTTATATCGATATGTTCTTCAAATCCATCCTATGAAACAAATTTCAACAACAAGAAACTACTAAAATTATTATTAACATAAACCAGAAACAAAATTATTCATACAAAATTGATTTAAAACCAAAATTTTGTCAAATTTTTTTCCCCAAAATGGTTGCCAAAATGGAAAAGAATATTTTTATACTTTCAATTCCTATTTCAAACCTTCATTTTATACAAAATATGTTATAATGATATATTTTGTATTTAGTTTCTCTAATCTACAATAAACAACATAAGGTTCTACGATCCAAAGCAAACAAAACTATCTTGTTTTTTCACAAAATTGTGTAGCAAAAGTATATATTTAGGTGTAATCATACTAAAATGTACCAAAAGCAGTCGTAGGCATTGCGCATTGCTTAATTTTTTGAAAATTTGATTATAAAATAATAATAGTAAATAAATAAATAAAATATTTTTAAAATTAAAATATATTGTGAATAAATTATGTACATGTCATGAAATTTTGGAATTAATTTAATGAAAAAAAAAATGTATAAAAACTTTTAACCTTTTATAACCACTACTTAAAAGTTGCATAGAAGTAGTTTAAAGCAATTTTGACACCAAAAACACAATTTGAAAATATTTTTAATGACATATTTTTGGATATTTTTAATACACACCTTAACATAATAGTATTAATTTTTTTTTAAAAAATTAATATTTTAAAAAAAGATGTATTAAATTTATTTATAAATAAATAAATAAATAAAGCAGTGGTTGAAAGGGGCACAATGGGCTCCTAATAGAGTGGTTGGACCCATTTCAAATTTGTATTATTCATTTTCATTATTATTTTTTTTTCTTTCTTTTTTTCTTTCAAATTTACATGTCTATTATTTTTATATAATAAATCTATATTTGAAAATGAAGTCAAAATAATGGCCAATATAATATAACCAATATAATATAATTAGTAACAATGTCTTGTTTTTGCTCTAAGCTATGTATCAACTATACATTATATATTATTACAACATAACTACAAAACATAATAAGGTAGAATAATCTATGGATCATTGTTTAACATATGTTATATGACCTATGAGGGGAAATGAATTCCACAACCCATAAGATTACATCACCTTGTTGAAGTCATCATACTAAGTTGATTCAATCCTTTATTATTTTTTTAGTATAGTATGTAACTCTCATTAATAATTAATGAAAAAGTGATTTTTTTTTCCATATCATTTTGAAAACCCCAAATCCAAGGTGTTTTTTTCCCACAATTTGCACATGTGAAAAAACCATAGGAAAACACAAAACATGCATGAAAAGGCAAGCCTTGAAACCCAAAACAAGGGGAGGGGGAAAGTAGCAATTAAGTTAAACACTACAATTTTTAAATGTCATAAAACACATCTTGGTAATATATAGGTTATATAGACATAGACTTTATAACTATTTACCCTACTACTTATTTACTTGGGCTCTAAAATATATCCAGCTTTGAATGTGCATCTCAAATGTCATTGATATTTTCACACTTCACTTTGGCATGGTATTCCATATTTGCAAATATGAAACAAAGATGTTTGATCAAATCACTTGTGATGAAATGGAAATATCAATTTAAAAAAGTTTTTCATCACTTTTTTATGGGAAAATTTTGAGTTTATTATATTTGCATCATTATATGCCTGCTAGTGTAGCTTGTGCCATTGGCCCAAGTGTGAATTGGTTACCCAACTAACTTTTCCATCCAAAAGCATTTTTTGCAATCTAATTGAATTTTCAATGATGAAAATTATTCAAAATTCAATGTGTCAAGCACCTTATGTCCAAAAATTTCCAAATGACATGCATTAAATCTCACTCGATAAGGACTTTCAACAATACTAATAGCACACTTAAATTCCCCTACAAATTTAAGTACGAGTTGAGATGAATTTTCATTGAAAAAAATTCAATAATTTCTCCACCATAGGTTGAAACATTATGAAACGAACTCTCAATGCACCCCAAGTCATTGAAGTCTTTTGACAATACCGAGAGCACAACAAAAGCCAACATGGTTTGGGAGATCTCAACATGACAAACAAAACAAACAACCTTCCTTCCATTAATAAATATTTGAAATTAAATTGATATTGACATTTACAACACACATCTTCCAATTAAATGAATTTTATTTTAGGCATATGTTTAAAAATATAAGATGACTCGTTTGGCTGGCCCATGTGGGACCTTAAATTTTTGCGAAGGAGTGTGACAATAACCCTTAAATGTCATAGAAATACAAAATATACATTTCAAAATGAACCAGTTTGGTCTACCCTAACCTTGAGGGGTTAAGGGTAGGCTCACCAAAACATAGGAGACATGAAACAATAGTTGAAGTTTCCTTGAGGCGCCCAAAGTCACCAGCAAGGCGTCTCCCCACCACTTCAATTCAATGACAAAATTTGTTAATTTAATTGTTGATGGAAATAACACAACTTTGACCTTGGGTCAACAACTAAAAGTATGAGCCATGCACCTAAGATCGGAAAATGGATCTAAAAAGAGACCAAGAGACCAAAGGTTTGGCAATGGCTAATCACAAAGTTGTGCCACCTAGTCATCCCATGTGCAAGGCGATTCAATTAGACACAAAGGACTTACGTAAATGAAATACTATGAACATGGAAAAAACAGATTCACCAAAATATTCCTTATCTTTGGGTCTTGATTGATGTGCCATGGGAAGCTACAACAACATTGTCATTCTTAACAACAAACATTTTCCCCTTCTTTGCTCTAGAAGCTTCTGAATAACAATCCATAATTTTCCCCTTCTTTGCTCTAGAAACTTTTGAATAACAATCCATAATTGTTGAAGATGCCATGGATGCTTGTGTGAGAGTCAGGTGTGTTCCAAAATGTGTGCGATAGTTGATTTGTTGCTTTGTACTGCTATAAAACTTGTTGAAGAAAAGAGAGATTTTCCCGAGGATTGGGTTAGTTAAGAGAGGTTAGAGTAAACTTTGGGGTATGTGAAATGGTCATTAAGTGTTTTTTACATCATTAGAAAGCTCTTGAATTGTAGATATTTAAAATGGCCTTGCATTTTTAATTTGAAAATATGAACAAAAAAAGAATTTGGGTCAAATTTCCAACACCCTTTCTCCTTTTGGGCAATTGAATCTTCTTCTCCTTTAAGGAGAAGAAGACTTGGAAATTTGACACCTAAGAAGGGGAGGTTTTGTACTATTTGGAACCCATAGGGCAAAGACAATACCTTGTAAATATTTTTAAAATTACTAATTAAAAAATTAAAATCCAAAATAAAATAAAATAGATGCTTGTGTCGAGAACAATGTAAAATGAACAATATGTGGAAACCTTTGTCAACATGCACAAATCAATATGTCAAGGAAAGTATAATCGAGGAATGAAAAATCTAAAACTTTTGAAAAAAATTGCATCCTTAATGGGCATGCCCAAACTTGCATTGCTACTTACTTCGTGATCAACTTAATTACTAAGAGCATGGCCAACTACAATGGTAAGTTGGCCTTTATAACCTCATAACACCTTACAAAAACACTTGTAACATGAAATGATTATTTTTCAATAATAAGTGAATGTTTTTTATTGGCCCCAAACGGTGAAAGTTAAACAATCTCCCCCTTTATATGTAGTACATCCTTTTAGGTTCATGGATGGGGATGAGGAAAAAAAACTAAATAATGCATATTGAATATGTTAAATATTACTAAATAGTGGTTAATCCGGATGGACAGTAGCTAAATATAACGAGACTTGCACATGCTAGCAGTTTAGGTTCTTGGGGAGGGAGGAAAAGGCGTGGGTGTAGCAAAAGATACATATAGTAAAGGACATCCGGACGAAATGAAGCTTTCTATCCATCTGTCATGTCATCCATCCATCTATCCGTCCTTTCATCCATCCATTTACATTAAATGGCAATTGTCCTAGGCGGACAATATAATTTTTTTTGCAATCCTGCCTAAATCTAGGCGAGCTACACGGACTTGTTGTCTAAATCTGGCAAATTCTTCCTTTTTTTTCTTTTTTTTTCTAAGAAATATGGCGAATGTTCTGGAAGTTCTTTTCTAAAATTCCTTTCGAGAGGTCGCATTGGGTTTTTTTTTGTCGCTAGTTGGCGAAATTTCGCAAAAAAAAAAAACATTGTTGTATTAAAGCTGGGGATCCTCGGCATTGCACCTACCTAAGGAATTTGAAAAAAAGAAACCCTATTATATAGGGTTTTCTTTCTTTCAATTTTTGTGATTAGTTATCCCACAAAGAGGATTTAGCCAAATTAAGCTATAGACCATATAAATGACAGTGAATAAATCACTTAAAAATAATTATGCTTTATATGTATTTGGCGAATTTAAATTATTTTTTTCTAAATTTGGTGATTAGGCCATTCCTTTTCACAAAAAATGTTAAAACGTGTAGAAAAAATAAATTTCAGGTTGAAACAATGAAAATAAATTCCCCCAAAGAGAACCTAGCAATGTGGTATAGAGAGAGGTTTTGGAAATGTAGTTTGTAGTTGTAATTTTGTAATATGTATCGTCAAATAACACATATAGATATCTCAAGGATATAATGTTTTCTTGAAGTACCAATAAAAAAGATCGGCCTAATGCACAGGTTTGTGTGCATTTGACAGTACATATTACAAAATTACAATTACAAACTACATTTCCAAAACCTCTTTATATATGACATTTTGCATGTATCTATCGGGACCTTGGTCGTTGAAAATCTTGATGTTTGCACTACTTGTGACCCGTGAAATGGCAACATACAGTTGACCATGGGAATAGACCGAAGATGGCAAATATACCCCAACATTGTTGAATGTCTGACCTTGACTCTTGTTGATTGTGATCGCAAATGCCACTCGAACTGGAAATTGACGACAACGCAAAACAAATGGCTAATCAGTCCCAGAGGGGGACATGATGATGTGAGGTATGAACACACGTTTACTGACATTGTTTCTTGTGATGATTTTCGCTTCAATGACACGCTGACCCAATCTTTTGACAATCAACCTCGTACCATTGCACAATCCTATTGATTGATTGAAATTATGCAACAAAAGGATTGGCACACCCACTTTGAGTTCCAGCTTATGATTTGTGATACCGCTGAATTGCAAAGTGTTTAGAAATTCCACCGGATATAATGAATCCATTGAAACTCTTGCAGCAACATTTGCACCTTCTTCTGTTGGAGTCAAAGAATTTGTGCTCAAGTACATGTGTGATTCTTCAAATAGCGATTCTAAAATTGCATTGTTGACTTCATCAACGTCAATATTTTTGGGGGCTAGAATGTTGCGTTGCATAAGATACATGGCATCTCCAGAGTGGCACTGGTGATCCGGATAGATGGTTTGGATTAATCCTCTTAAGCTGCAATCTTCTGCTGGCAGCCTCATATGGGATGGAATCTTGATCCAATCTGGATCGACACCTTCTTCTTCTGCAATGGCAAGAAGATTACCGTCTCCAACATTCAACACCCATTTGGCAAACTCTCATTGCTCTTGAGAATTGGTTGCCATGACTCGCATGTTGATATGAAAACGAAAAATTGTAACATGCTGCCAAAGATGCGATCGAGGCAAGGAAGCATTGACAATGTCTTCTCGTCCCCCCTTGGGAACAACAAGCAAGATCTGTCAAAAATCCCCACCAACGACCATGATTTTCCCACCAAAGAGATTATCGGTTGCATGTGCGTCATCCAATTGCATCAAATCACATAGGGTGCGATCAATGGCTTCGAAATCTCGACGATGCATCATCGGTGCCTCATCCCAAATGATTAGATTAGCTTTACGCACCAACTTGGCCACTTTCATCTGTTGTGTGATGTTGCAAGTTGACTCATCGTGCAGATCAATCGGAATCTTGAATCTTGAATGGGCGGTTCTGTCACCCAGAAGCAACAAAGATGCAATTCGTGATGAGGCAATCGCAAGCACGATTTTGCCTTGCCTTCATAGACGGGACAAAAGTGTTGTCCAAACAAATGTTTTGCCAGTTCCACCACTGCCATACACAAAGAATAGTTTGCCCTCTTTGTTTGTCATGACATTAAAAATAGTTTCGTATGCGTTACGTTAATCATCATTGAGCCTATCTTCTGCATTGTTTGCATTTGCGGTCAATGAATGCCGATCATAAGCCAACTCTTCTTTGACCAATCAGTTTCCTCCATGAACATAAGGGATGTAATTAGACTTGGGAAGTGTTGGAAAATCTTCCAGGCAGTGTCCATTGCGCATGAGAACCTGATCGATCTCATACAATGCACGATCCTTTAGCGCATTCTCAGAAAGGGTAACAATTGGATCAGCACGCTCACAGCATGTCATTGTTTCAATGTAATCGCTCAAAGACTCCCAATGTGCATCCCATAGCTGTCTGGGATTCGTGACCTCACAAAACATCAACATGGAAGCAAACATGTCACGCAGTTGTCGTCCCGAGGCCCAAACACTGGCTTCTTCCAAGGCTTGATCCCATTCATTGTCGTCTGCAAGCAAACCCATTGCAATGCATGCATCTTTGAATGTATCGTGCTTTCTGCCATCCACTGTCCGCAAATGCTCGTAGGATGTGGCACCTGTGACGCAGTTTAGCAGCATTTGCAAATAATAACGTTCACCTGATGTCGAGTGTGCATAATACATGCGACCAATGGCAAAGCCTCTCTTGCGCATTGTCCATCGCTTCAACTTCCGATTCCACACCCATTGTTGAGGTAATTGATCGAACATAAGGCTTCGTGCAACTTTCGATTCTTGGTTTGTTTTGAACCATTCTGTGAGCATCATTCTGGAAATGGTTGACCGTGTTGCCACTTCCTGCACATCATTGTCATCATCAAACAACACCATTTGCTGATTGGGCAAATGGTATTGTAGACACTCAATGGTAGGAAACCGCTCATGCATATCAAACTTGAAGATGCGCCATGCTGCTTCCGATGCAAATACATAGCGACAATCGAGATATTTTTAATTTCATCAACTTCGACCACATTCCCTTCGGTGGCATTGTCGTTCTGACATGAGATCTCAACAGTTGCACGATCATGTCCTTTATATACGTACTTGAATAGATATTTGACTACACGAATATTGTTGCAGACCTCAACGTTGATGTGCGCATCGTATTTGGTCGATAAATAAACATTGTGCGGTACCACCCAACAATTGTCCAATTCAATGCCATGAACCAAAATTGTGTGCCCTGTATCTCTATGTCGATAAATAGGGTATCTGTTTACATTCGTCACCGTCTCGGATTGGAACTTGAGTGGATATTGTTTTTTGCATTTGCCTTCTTCCATGCATGGGGCATTTGGAAACGCAGCTCCACATGGACCATGCATCATGCATCTGGCAACCGTTTCATGGGCCAATTTGTTTGTTTTTTAATTCGGAACTTCATCACTTATCATGCGGTCTACATCTTCGACCGTGTGTGACTTACAGTCTTCGATAAAAAATATGAGAATTTGTGCATGCGGCAACCCACGCTTTTGAAATTCAACATAGATTCCCGCAATCGTGTGTCCCAAAATATGGTTATTGTGAATGTCATTGATCAACTCCAGCTTGATTTTAAACACTCGGGTTCCCAAATCCGGTCGATCCTAAGGTTGTTGTCCAAGTGGCAACGCTCTCTTGATTTCAAGCCATTAGGGATTGCAAGTGAATGTAACAAACGCATCCGAGCAGCCGGCCCATTTGCAAATTGCCATGGCATCTTGATAATTCTGAACCATGTGACGTGGACTTATTGTGAAAGAAGATGGCAGAATGATCCTTTGTCCGATGGCAGTAGCAGTACTGTCACTTGCAGCAATGGCGTCTTGAAGGCCTTGATAAAGATCCGCACGAAGTTTTTTTTGATTTAGGCGTAGGTATTTCAAGCAGTTTTGTTCAATAGCCGCATAAGCATCCACAATGTATTGATGCCTCAATCGGTCACCCCGAAGCAACACAATGCCATCAGTGTCTTGATGTTGAAGTCGATAACCATAAAATTCGGCCATTGTCACATTGCAATGTTTTCTTTGAAGCTCAGATTCTTCCGCATGCTCTTCATCCAAACCTACATCAATAACAACACCATCGAGCAGAATATTTGGATGCCATCCATTCTCACCATAAGGAAATAGCAGCGGATAATGTAAAGCCATGTATCCCACATGTAGTTCGGAAATGCACTGAAACGAGCCAGCTTGCTGAGTAAGGATGACGTCATGGCTATCTACAGCCTTAGAACCATCTCCTACCATCAATGCAATGACTTCATCGGTCGTCGGCACATTGTATCGGCGAGCATCCTTTGTTCAAGAGGCAATGAGACACAATTTCAAATCCATGGGAGCACCTTCTATTGCCATCATATCCCTTGCCAGTTTGAACACTTCGACATAGGGATTGATATTGTACATCACGGTCAACAACCGATCCAACGTCGTTAGATCAAGCGAAGGCATAATGGCATGGTGGTTTTGATGTTCGCGTTTCATATCATGAATGTACAATTGTGCAAACTGTGGTCGTTGTCCTTCGGCAGGACATAGGGATTCGATTTTGTGATAAAGTTCACCTTGAATGCAAAAGGAGTATAGTCCAGGACCTCTTGTTACCGATTCATCAACTTTGGCACCGAGCGAAGTGAATGCCAACACTGAATTGTACATGCAAATCTGATCTCGAAATTTGACGGCACTATTATCTTTGCTGGTTAAAAGAACTTCCAGCGCTTGCGGTGTTGTAGGAAGATTCGGCAACAAAACTTTTCCATTCTCGCAACACAGAGAAAATTGTGCGTTGTTGTTCCTCAACTTTGCCGATCGTTCTTTGATCCACATTTTCGCATTGCAGAACCCACATATTGTGTCCATTTCTCCACAATCCCATCATCCCGGGGCTGATGCATCTTCGTCTCCAAACAATTGTAATGCGGCATTGCAAAGATAAGGTTGTTCACGTTGCTGAGCACGCCGTTTTCTCTGTAGGCGATTGCAACATTCATGTGCAGATCTAACGTGCCTTGATTGAATTCTGCTAGAACATCAATATGTGGAACAGGATTTTCCAAAGAGTTAGTTTGCTCGTCATTCCGTTGAGCTTCTAGGTGTTGTCGAAGGGCCGTCAAAACAGCCAAAACACTACCATGTTGCGCAATGAGTGTACACATACGTTTTTGTATGTCTTCAAGCATCTTGGGGCGAGGGGTTTCTTTTGCACTCTTCTGTGCTGGTGTCTGGAGGAAATGAAAGTCCATGGCTTATTAGTTTGTACTTTGTACACATGCACCCACACACACACATTCGTCAACAACTCCATTTATGACTCCCTTTTCCTGAAATCTACAATGGATTGAAAGAAAATATATAAACCTCAAAGTGAATTTTGCAGCTTTCATAAACCACTATTAACTTTGCCACTAAACCACTAAACATGATGAATAAGTGGTTGAGGGCTGTTTTAAATGGTAGGTAAGGCCCATAGATGGGGTCATTACCATAATAAGGTGCTTGCCAACCTCAATTGAGGGCAATGCCGAATTCTGGTAATGCCCCTGTTTGAGGGCCTTACCATATGTAGTGACCTTAAGGCGCCTGCCGAAAGCAGCAGCCAAGGGCAGCGCTGGACTCTAGTAATGCCCCTATTTGAAGGCCTTGTCATGCGTAACAACCATTCAGAGATTTGCAGAGACCTTTCATCATGCTTTGTGGAAGTGGCACAGTGGGGGGAGGTTGAACGTTCAACAGTGACCCTTCAATTTGAACGGCCATATAATCAAATCTCCCACAACCAAAATAGCACAACAAAATGCAAACAGAAGTGGGTGACAAGATTTAATAACATAACATCAGTAATGATTCAATAGAGCAAAACCAATGCACAATTCCTCATTGACATTTAGTAAAGAAATCAGATGCACCAAAATGCCAATCAACAATACCCTAACAGATAAACTGTAATGCAAAACTGAAGAGCCATGCAACATTGTGGGGGATACAAATCATGTGTGTTAAAATTGAGGTTTTCTGGTGTGAATTCTTGTTCTGCTATGAAGATTCTTTAAACACCCTTCCATATTTTTTTGGTTACAAACTGTAACAATGTATACAAATCTGGATTTTTTGAATTAATTTTTTTCCAAATTATGGCTATTGAAAATCTGAAAAAGCACTTGATTCTAGTGGCGATATATATATATAGTCAGCAAGGAAAAAGGGCTACTCTAATTTATCTAATTTATCCATGCATCATCCCACTAACTAACGTTTGACACCCCATTTTGATGACCGAGTTGAGCATGCCTGCAGCAGCCGGATCAGAAGCTCTTTAATTACTTGCAACACGGCGTAAACATAACGCATCAGCTATAGATAGCTACATAGCTAGCTACCTAGCTGCATTGGCAGTGAAAGAAGGGCAGCTGTAATTGAAAGGCGTACAAATAGGGAGAGGCGCGGGGGAGCACCAACTGCGACTGCGGTGCTGTTGTTTAAAGAGGTCCACGGAGATTTCTTTAAAATCGCTGCTGCTGCTGCAGAAGCACCACCAATTGCTTCTGCACTTGTCTTCCGTTCTTCTTCCTTCCCTCTACCTCTTGCACTTTCTCTCTCTTTCTTTCCTTCCTGTGCATACCGTCCTGTCTCCAGACGATCTTCGCACTCGGAATCGGCAGCGCGAAAAGAGCATCCCGAAGGTTAACGGGATAAACAAAAATACAGAACACCAAGGCACATTACGTAAATACGCGAATCCGAAATACGGATACAAACCGAACTACGCAGCCGTTCAACGTCAAGGTCGTCCTGCACCTACCACTCTCTTACCAAATGGTTAATTACTACCTACCATCCTCGTCCTGACGCCCAGAGAAACACAGGGGTTGGGTGGTTGGGGCTGCAATTATTATAAGCCCGGGCGCTTCACCTTTGCTGCCATACAACTGCTGCTCCACTCCCTTCAAGAGCGCTACTGCTCTTTTACCACACCCACGCCTTATCCTCCCTCCCCAAGAACCTAAACTGCTAGCAGGTGCAAGTATCGCTATATTTAGCTACTGTCCGTAGCTACTGTCCGTCCAGATTGAGGGGAAGCTTCATTCTTCCTTTACTATATGTAATGGCAAGTTTACTTTTCTTATTTTTAAGTGAATTTTTAATGCCCTATTGTGTGACGTGAACTCAACGACAGAGACAGCCACTTTCCACCCTGCCCTCCAAAGAGAGGGGCCTATACTCACACAATAAAAATCAATGTGTTGTTTTTTTTAAACTTTTTTTACCATGACAATTGGCAGGTAGTCAAGTACCCACCAGGTATCACTGTTCAAAAAAAGAAAGCCTAATTTAAAATAGTATGTTTCAAAAATAGCATAAGCGTTCCTGTCTTAAATAAAAAAGAAAGTAGAATTGTTGGAAAAACAATCCAAATTTTATGAAAGGGACATTGAGGCACGGGATAATATGAACCACTGGTAGTAGTTTGGCCAAAGCATTGGGCATTCGAAGTCTTCATGTCCATCAGCACAAATGAAACAGAAGAGGCTACAGACCTCAAGGATTATGCACAGGAGCAACGCAAACACAAATCCTTCATCCTCCACAATGACATGAGATTGATGAGTACATGTACAGTGCTATTCATCTATACATGGTTCCAGACTAATGTTATCCAAGACCCAGGGTAGAGGCTTTCGGCGTTCTCTGCCTCGGCATAGCCGAACATTGCCTACCTTTACTCTCAAAAGATCAGTTAAATCTGACCTCAACTCATCATCAGCTGTTCCTCCTCCATCGCTGGATTGTCCAAGTCCTAGCTCAGTGTCTACGTATATATCAAAGAGCATCATCAGTGCTGCAATCTGGTGTGACAGTGTCTGGTTTCGGTCTCCTACTGGCAGGTGCTGTGGGATGGTGATGTTCACCTGCACAAACTCACCACCAAAAGCCTTTTAACTCATTAATAAACACAAAATCCAAAGATACTGTCACACATGTTTCAGTCAACACAAACTAAAGAGAGCAAATGAAATAAGAGAACAAGAGTGAAAATGGCAGACAATTCTTAGAAAGATGTGAGGTGAACCTTTTTGGTTCTGTTTCTTGAGTACCTGTGACAGTTTTGCTGCTACTCTAGCAAACACTGGCAGTCTCTGACAATTAATTGTCACTCTAGCCTGTGACATTAATTTTGCACCACAAAGCCCAAACTCTGAAGCAGCTGATCACAGAAAGGGAGGGGCACTGCAATGGACTCCTTGCCAGATTATTTACAGAGTGTGCCCTGGCTGTAGCCTTGTGTAACATCCCAAAACCTTACAAGACATTAACCACGCTCATAAATGGATTCCAACTTACTTCAACTTCGATAGCACGCAAACTGTTGAATGAGTGATCTATCCGAGAAACTGCCTTGCTCACAGAACCTTCAGCCACATCCAGCACACCACCTGGTGCTGCTGGCAGACTCAAAACACTGGCAGTCTCCGACAATAGACGAACCTGAAACAAAGGTGGGCAAACTGGATATTCTAGACTTATATTCACCTGCCATGCAAACATCAAAACCAACCAACTACATAATGAGTCTTACAAAATCCTGCACACAAAGGCAATAAAACACAGCTTCACTCCAACAGCTTTGCAACCTCCAGAAAAAAACCATAAGCAGACAGTGGCATCAAGAGCGTCACCTGCGCTTCCAACTGCATACACTTTCCAGATGGCCCATTTTCTCTCCGAAATACTGCCTGAAATGTCCGTATTCCATATTCCTTCCAAGGCCCATCTGCCCTGTCCTTTGGATCCTCTCCAATTAGCTGGACTGCCTCAATGGCCTCCCCAATATCTTCATGCATAAGAGCATCAAGTCCACCCAATTCTGCCAAAATGCCCTCCCTCTGAAAATCCCCACTAACTACATTATCACTGTCCTTCCTACCATCTAAATCTACATGAACAGAAACCTTTCCCAGGCCTGATACAGCTAATTCTACAGAAGCATTGTTGGAGGAGGAGCCTCCTATGATGTTCGCATTGCTTTTGCTTGCCTCTCTGCCAGAAGCCAGTGTTGCCTTTGAGCCACTTTCCCACACTCCATCTTTGACCTCATTCAACACTAGTGTATCAGTTGCTGCCTTGGCAGCATCTGCAAATGGAGACATCACTATTCCAGAGGAAGGAAGCTCTCCATCCTCCTTTCCAGCCTCACCATCCAGGACCATCCCACTGCCTATCAGCCCTTCTTCCACAGCTCGTTTTGCATCAATAAAAAGAGTTGACTGGACCCCAACTGTGGAGAGGGAGCTGGGCAAAGTGAGAGAAGGGAAGGAAGATGATGACTTTAGTCCTGTGCAATCTGTCTCTGCCCAAGTTCGGAAAGTAGCCTTTGGAGAGTACTCAATCCAGGGAAAAGCACAAGAATGTGGAAATAGGTACTTCAGCTTGGCTAGGGAGTCAAGCTGTTCTCTGTAGACACACCCATACAGTCACAGCTACTAAGAACCAACTAGAGCATCCATTCTCTATTCTGTCATGTTGCACAAAAACCATAACTACAGCAGCTAGGTAGAATGATGCAAAGGATGCTGAAGAAAACACAAACCTCAGTCTCCTACTACAGGCTCTAATTCCCAACTCAAGGTATACTCATATTGACGTAGAATGTGGGCCACTGGAGTAGTCCATCCTTGCAAGGATTATCTAGCACTCACAAGGGGTATCTTGACTCACTTCAGAGCCAGCTGTCCTTTTCTTCGCACTCGAAGTTGATGCAAAATGTTGCTTACACGATGCTGTAGACGGTAAGTTGCCAGTCCTGCTACCAGAGAGTTGGAATTACCAGCCTTTGAACTGTCACCATTCATCCCGCCTCCATCTTTCTCCTGGAAATGAGGGGGTGATTCTGGGAGGATGTCAATTCCACCAAGGTGCTGGACCCACTTGTAAGGCCGTGAATGCCTCTTCTTGTCAAATGTGAACCCTGCCCCAGCTTGTAACTTTGAAATCTGCAGATACCAGGAGATCAATTTAACTTTATCAAGCCAACTAAATGAATAAACCTGTGTATCCTGGCCATAGACATCACAACTACACATACGCCCAGGCAAATTGATTAGTGGATTACCTGACTTGGCAGATCAACACCAGTGTCATCAGGGAACAAGTTTGCAAGCAAAGTATCAGGATCACACTCTCCACAGGATGCTGACTCAACACCAGCACAGAGAACGTTGATCTTGGTGAGGAACTCAAACCGCAAGGTGAGCAACTTGTTCATTTCCTGTTCATTATCAAAAATCTGAAGAATTACAGCCAGGGGGTGGGACTGATAAGTGCTGTCCTCCTCCACAATCTCCTTTTCATGAGTTCTTTTGATCCGCTTCCGTCGTCTTTGGGAGTCATCATCATCTTCAGGCACTTCTTCTTCAGGCTTCACTTCATCACTTCCTGCCCCTGTAACTCCTGCCATAAAGTAGAAGACTGTTTAAAGATATGCATTATTCTCAATAACAAGCAGAAACCTGACTCTCAAGTAAAAAGCTCAGAGGGATCAAAGCAGTTGGTCAACAAACTACCAGCATCCTTCATTGCAGCTTGTCGCGCAAGTGTGAGGGCATCCTTAGCACTCCCTACAATCTCCAACTCTAGAGCTTCTTCAAATGCTTCCTTATGAGACAGCAATTGAGTGTAAACAATATAGAGAGCAGGGGGGAGGAGCTCTGCAAGAGTGTGCTGTTTCATTCGCTTTGTGTGTGGGAGACCCAATTGTTGCTGTACAGGTAATGATGCCTTCTTCAAGACTTTGAGGTGAGAAAGCAAACTGCCCAGAAACTTGCGCTGGCTTGTAATGTTTTCTTGCAATAGCTTCTTTCGAGCTTCTACAACTTCCCGTTGCTTTAACAACTCCTTCCGCTGTAGGAATAAACAAAACAGACATGTTTCTTTCAGATTCACCATCCTTTTGTCTGGTAACAAACTGTGGCTTGGAATGGACACATTTCATTTCAGCAATTTTGACTGATCAAAGCAAACATTTAGCAAACCTGGTGAAGTTCAAAGTTGAGGCGCTGCAACATGAGTTTATGGGGGTCATGGTGGAGTGCAGGATCTGCGCGATGCTCCCCAGGAGCATTTCGAAAGAACTCCTGCTCAGAAACCAGGTCAATGTCTGGATATTTTGATTTGAAATCCTTACAACCTTTGATCGCCTTAAGATAGTAGTTCTTTTCATAGAGCAGGTTATGAAGCTGCAAGGTGGTGTGATCAACTGGCGCTTTTTCTGCCTCGGTCTCCAATTTTCTCCGGTCTTCCTCTTGCAGAATATCGCGATTCACCTACAAAAGCAGATCTTCTGCACTTCAGACCGAAGATTGAATTTACATCCCTTCCTCAATCTAGTACAACAAATTCATAATCGGCTTCCACCTTGACCACCACACAATCCGCCAGAATTCTGCTAAACAAAAAGTGAAAAAAAATCTCCCTTCCAAAGTCGTGTCCAACCAAAAACTGCGCACGTCTAATGATCGCCATATCCTCGGAAATTAAAACAGCATTTCAGCATCCTCCTAATCGCACTTCGGAGGAAACAAAAAGCAGAAAAGGAGAGACTTCTAAACCTTTATCGGACATATCCTCCATTCCGAGACTTGCCACATCAAATACAAGTTTTTTACCAACACAGTGTAGGAGAGAGTAAAAGCGTACCCTACGAAGATCCACGAACATAACGGAAGCTTCAGTTATAAGCTCGCGTAACTGCAAATTGCTTTCTCCTTCTTTCCGCTTTAGCGCCAACATACGTGCTAATGTGTCCTCCAAGGAGCTTCGGATAGTCGCCAGTCCCTCACACATCGTCTCCATGTACTTTCTCCTTATACACACCGCACTGACAGAAAACCACTTTCCTGTTGTCCCTCCCTCCCTCTTACTCTCTCTCACTCTTTCCTTGGACAACAGGATAAAATCACAAAGAAATGCAAAGGCAAATCAGATCTCACATGCCACCTCAATCATATTCCAGAATGTGGTCTCCCTGTCTCGCGCGCGCGCGTTGTCTCCCTCCCTCGCAGTCTGGGTTTTATGCTTAGGGTTTGTTTTTAGGGTTATGGGACAGCAGTAACGACGGCTCGAAAGTAGCAGTGTTGTCCGTTAAATCCGGATACTACCCGGATATGCATGTAACCATATCCTGAATTTTGTCTAGTTTACTATCCGTCATCATACATATCTGGAGTTTTATAATACAATTACTAACTGATCTCTATACATAGTTGAATGTTGATTTACGATATGAATATTCATGTCCGTAATTTGGAGGTATTTAATTTCTCAGATATGGATAGTTACATTACATATATTTGTTAGAAGAGTTTATGGGCTCTTTAGATATGATAGTTAGGCTTTAGGGTTTAAGGGGCCAAAGATAGACCCTCCACATGTTAGGGTTTAAGAAATTGAGATGATGTAGCAGTGCAATAATTGCTTGCAAACTTGATAGCTTGTTCAACATTCTATATTTTCATCACTCCTTTGATGTGCATCATCATGGTTTTTTCTTTTGTTTTTCTTGTGGTGTGCAATTACATCATCCTTCTTGTGTTGGTGATCAATTGTTGGGTTTAGTTTTGTTCATCGTGATCCTTTATAATGTAGGTAAGAGATATTCCCACTATGTTTTTTTTTAAATTGTGCATCACTATGGTCGTGGGCCTTTGTCTTGATATTTTCTTTTTTGGTGTATCATCATGGTGGTTTTTTTCCTTCTTCTTCTAATGTTTTGTTATGCATGTGCATGGTGTGATGCATGCATGGTGTGCATGTGTGTCATTGTTGCATTTTCATATTGGTAATTAATAGTTGGGTTTAAGTATATTTGACATGTTCTTGTACGATTTAAATGAGAAAATTTCAAATTATTGTGTTTTTTTATTGTGCATAACCATGATCATGGGTCTTGATGTCTTGATTTCACTTTTTCTAATGTCTTTCTAATCATTGATGTGCATCAATGGGGCGATTTCATTTTGTCTACCCCTATTGTTGCTTTGTGCATATGGTGTTCCATTTAGGTTTTTCTACTACATATCACCTTTGTCGTGGCACTTTAATTTTGGTGATCATCATGGTTTTGTCATGCCGCTTTGCTTTGTAAGTACATAGTCTTCCCATCATTTTTTTTGCTACAAATTTTTGTGTTCAAGAAGCCATTTGTATGAATTGTGAATTGTTTCTATTCTTGATTTATCTTCATGTTTTTCCTCCTTTTATCCCATAGTAAAGATCTTGAATCTTTCTCCCAAAATGAACTTATCAACCACATAAACCTTATCCCTAATTCTTGCAAACATTTCCAATTTGTTATGATTATCCTTCCAAGTAATCAAAAATTCCACCAATAAATGATGTTTGGGCTTTTTCCATTTTACCTCAAACAAATTGTAAATAGGCCCTTTGTTAGGCCTTGGTAATTACCTCCAAAGTGATGGTAATATAAAGGAAAGGAAGTTCAATAATTTTTAAACACCTAGTTGGCTTCCTAAATTACACTCCTGCAACTACTTAGTAAGAATAACAAAACTTTATATGAAACGAATAAAAATCATCCATTGGATGATATTGGACACCTTACCATTATTAATATTGTTTGGTAGTATGTGGAAAGAGATAACAATTTGGTATGAAGATAGAATGGAACCAAAATAAAATGCATAAGAATGAAAGGACAATAATTTTATTATAGGGCAACAAAAGTTAATAACTTTTTTTCTAAAAGGTAAAATGCCTCAAAACTTAATACCTTAAAAGGTATATGACTTTCCTAACATTTTTCCACAGTTTGTGTAAGCTTTCTATTATCTACCCCATGCTTAAATACACTACTACAAAAATGGGGTGCAATTTATTAGTTTAAATCATTATGAGATTTTTAAAATGAAATAAGTTCATTGCAGTTTAGTGATTTCACTTTGGTTAAAAGTATTTCACTATAATATCACTATATAAACATTATGTTTCATTACTAGTTGACATAATTCATTATTATAATTTATTATAACAAATAGGTTTATTTTTACGTTATTTTAAATACTTTATATATGTTATTTTATGATACACCCTATATTATTTTAAGCTATTTTAGTTGTTTTAATTTAAACCTTACATTATTATAGTCTATTATAAATTATTATACATTATCATATCTTAAGGTATCCTAATTAGCTTATTACAAGTTTTTAAATTTTTTTAAATTATTCAATTAACCTTAGGTTATATCTTGAATTATTTTATTTTAAGTAAAATAATTTTAAATGATATAAAATATAATATAATGACCTTAGGTAAAATAACATAAAATAACCAATAATAACTTATGAAAAATAACTTAAAATAACTTATAATATAATAACTACCAATAACCTATGATAATATAACATAAAATATCCAACAATAATTTATAATAAAATAGTCATCAATACTCATAATATAACATAAAATAACCAACAATAACATATAATACAATAGCCACCGATAAAATAACTATCAATATTCACCAATTAAATATCCACCAATAGTCATTAATATAATAACTATTAATAACCATCAATAGCCATTAATAGAATAATCATTAATAAAATAGCCGTTAATAACCATTAATAACCACCAATAGTCATTAATATAATAACTACTAATAACCATTAATAGAATAACCACCAATAGCCATTAATAACCATCAATAGAATAACCATTAATAATCATGAACAGAATAACCCATTAAAATGCACCAACATCCATAAATTAAAATTGTTTTAAATTATTAAAAATAATACAAGGTGAAATAATCTATAATACACAAAAATAACTTAAGGTGAAATAGCCTACAATAACCTATAATTGTCAATAATAGCATAAGGTGAAGTAACCTTCATTAACCAAAAGTAACCAACAATAGCTTCACATAGTTGAAAATAACCTAGGATGAAATAACTTACAATAACCAAAAGTAATTTATAATAACTATAAGTATCCCAAAATGAAATAATTTATAATAGCAAAAAATAACATAAAATAATAAAAAATAACTTACAATAGCCGAAAATAACTTAAGGTGAAATAAGCTAAAATAGGAAAAAATAACATAAAATAACCAAAAATAACTTACAATAGCTGAAAATAGCCTAACGTGAAATAATTTAGATTAATGAAAAGTAGCCTTATAAAAGTTGCAAGTAGCCTAACATAGGTAATATTACCTATGTTAGGTTATTTGAAGCTTTTATAAGGCTACTTTTCATTAATTTAAATTTTCACCCTATACATATGATCCTGCCACTACATTCATAAGGACAAGGGCTAGGGTTGTTTGACCACAAAAAACCCACTATAGTGGAGGACTGTTTGAACATAATGAAGGGTTGTTTTTATTGACTTTCTTTTCACTTTTTGTTTTTGTTTTACTACTTGTAACTTTTGTAAACTACTTTTTATTGTTAAAAGGTGATGCACTCCCAACTCCTTGAAAGACTCAAATGTGAGTCCCAAATAGAAAACAACGGAAGAGTAAAGAATCGAAGCACGCTCCTTGGCTCGCAGCACTTTGGAGAGGTAGAGGGGCATGCTAGAGTTCCAGGATGGGACTAGGAAGAGTTGACAAGCTTCACTCACTCACATGGACCTGCACAAAATCAACACAAGGTGGTTAGTGCATGGTTGGAGCACCTTTGGTGCTAGGACGAACCACGGGCAACACGGACACACAAGACTCACCATGGCCCGAACTTAGGGGAAGCCACCACCTTCCCCTTTATAGTATACTCTGCACCTCTCCACGGGACCCACATCCAAATGGTTTTTTGTCCCGGGACTCCTAAGTGCAAGTCTCGGAATCGCCAAGGTCGAGATTCCCACGACTTTGGGGCGCCATAACTTTGCGTGCAAACCTCGGATTGAGATGAGGTCTGAAGCAAAGTTGTAGCCCTTGTCGAGAACTTTCCAATAGTATGTCACACGCCATCTGCACGCATGGAAATCGGGTCGATTCTCGACTTTTAGTGGTCGAAAGTCAAATTGTCAATTTGACTCCCCGCCCTTCTTTTGGCCATAACTTGTGTTTCATATGTCCAAATGGGCAATGCGAGCCCATTTTAAATATTTAAGTTCCAAGATCTTTCCATTAATATAAAAAACTCTTCAAGCCATTGAGTTTTGACCCTTGCAATCGCCCTCTGAAGATTCGAGAGTCCATCGGGACTCCAACTCCCCAAAGTGGAACTCCCTTAGGGTGTGAGGGTTCATTCCCTCACACCTTCTCACATTCTCGGAAGCATGTTGTGCGACTCCCGACTTCCCTCTTGGCTCACAACCTTACAAACCCTTGCTTTGGTCATGAGCCCAAGGCTAGGGTTGTGACAAAGGGGGCATGGTGAATGTTTTAATTTATTTTTTGATTGTTCAAATGGGAAGGGGTGTGCTTTGACTTTTTATTTATTTATTTATTTTTATTGTTGAAGGAGCAGGGGGGTGCAAGTTATTGTTTTTTTTCTCCTCCATTTGACTTGTGGAAGGAGGAAGGAAAGGGGGTTTATTTTTTCTTAAAACTTTTTTTTCATTGTTGAGTGGCTAAGGAACGGGGTCAAAGTTTTTTTTTTAATTTATTTATTGAAAAGGGATGGGAAGGGGGCGGGGGGTAGGGTTGGTTGAATTAATTTAATCTTAATTAAAATAAACTAAACTAAGTTAAATTAACCTAGATTTTCCTAATTAAAATCAACTTGAGTAAGTTTATTTAAACTTGGCTAAACTAACCTAAATAAACTAAATTTAACAAAACCAATATAATCTTGATTAAATTAACTGAAACTTGGATATGTCATTTTGTTTTAAATATAAATTTATGATGGTCGTTTTAAAAGTAAAATGAAAGAACTTTGAAGGTTTAGGGTTAGTTTGTTAACTTCCTAGATTTATTGTTTTCTTCTTCTTCTTGTGCAAATGTTTTTTATCCCAAGTCTTTTTTTCATGATCTTGAAGAAAAGCTTTCTTCAAATGTCTCAAAGCTCTAATTTTTAGGAGTTTATTGTGTTTTTCTTTTTGGCCTTCTAAGTTGTTGCTTTTGGATCGGCTTTTGGTGATGTAATAAAGCAGGGGAGGAAACTTATAGAAAGATAGAAAGTTTGTGTGTTTTAAAGGCTCCTTTGTTCATAAAAAACGCTTGTCTAAAAGTATTTCTAAAGGCTACTTTCCTAACATCTGTTGTTTATGTTGATCTTATACATATGATCTTGTCACTACACTCATAAGGACAAAGGTTAAAGGTTGTTTGACCACAAAAAACCCACTATGGTGGCAAGCTATTTGAAAGTAGTGACATGCTCTTTTGTTGACTTTTTTTTTCATTTTTTGTTACTTTTTTTACTAGTTGTAACTTTTGTAAATTATTTTTTATTGTTGAAATGGGCAAGGTGAATTGTTTTAATTTTATTTTTTATTGTTCAAAGGGGAAGGGGGTGTGGTTTGATTTTTTAAAAATAATTTCTTATACTGTTGAAGGGGCAAGGGGGTGGAAGTTAATGTTTTTTCCTCCTCCATTTGACATGCGGAAGGAGGAAGGGAGGGGGGCTAGTTTTTTCTTAAATTTTTTTTTTCGTTGTTAAGTGACTAGGGAGGGGTTAGGGTTTTTTTTCTTTTGATTTGTTGAAGGGGGATGGGAGGGGTAGGGGGTTGATTGTTTCCTA
>Ga0209208_10001071_pt1 | contig 38060 bp, 33 predicted proteins | sample S1TSphfallax_3_FD_187694 | JGI IMG/M metagenome (GOLD analysis project Ga0209208, IMG submission 187694) | Host-associated microbial communities from peat moss isolated from Minnesota, USA - S1T2_Fd - Sphagnum fallax MG (SPAdes) (version 2) | ecosystem: Host-associated > Plants > Peat moss >...
ATTACCTATTTGCATAGAAGAAGAAGAAGAAAAAAAAAAAGCGTCTGGACGTTTTCTTGTGATATATTCTTCATGTGCTGTTGATCAATAGACTTCTGCAGTTTCTTTTTTCGATTCTGCAGTTAGTCTGTTTCCTCAAGCTTTGTGGAGCTATTCTCGACGGTTCTTCCTCGGAGGATCTTCTTGATATCAGTCCACGACTTGATTTTTGAATTGCGATACTTGTTTCTTTGGATTTCGCTAGCTATTTGTGGTTTGATCGGTCAGAAGAAGCTGGTGGCAGAGTTCTTGTTTGCGGTTCTTTTTCCTAGATCAAGCTGTGTGATCTGGTTTTCTTTGTCATGGTCATGCAGCAGCGCTGTTAAAAAAGTTGTTGTCGAGTCTTCTGCAGTTTGTTTCTTCAAGGCTTTATGGAGCTGCTATTCTGGGCTGTTCTTCTCCGAGGATCTTGATCAGTCAATCCACTTATTTTCGACTTGCAATTTGTTACCAACAGAAGGGGGCGGGGCAGTTTCTAGAAGGCTGATTTCGAGATCTATCATGCTCTGAACATCTCTCCTTTTGATGGCGTTGTGGCAATTCCTTCCCTCTGCGTCTGTATCGACCTGAGAAAGGAGGAGGATCATTTTTTGACAGTTTTTTTCTTTTTTGGTCGTGGTGCAATTGGCAATCGGGAATATCGTCAGGGGAAAGCTCAATTGATTCATGTTGCAAATGTTTTTAGAACTGCAACCAAAAATAAAAAACTGTTTGTTGGAGGAATACAATCAGAAAGCTCTCGCTCGAATTGCGATGTCGCAAATCTTGTTACAACTGCAAAAAGAAACATAATGTGATGGCTGGAAATATCAGAAAGCTCTCGTTCGAATTACTATCGCAATTCTAAGAAATCTTGAAAACAAATTGCCGGCTGGAAATATCAGAAAGCTCTTGATGGAATTGATGTTGCGAAAATTTCGTTTACCAAAAATAAAAAACTACTTGCTGGAGGAATACAATCAGAAAGCTCTCCTCGACGTCTCTTTGTTTTGTTTTGGATCTGATGCGTCTGTTTGAGGTCTTAGGATTTCGCTGCTTTCTTTTGGTTTTCTCTACCTCATCAGTGCTCTTCTTCTTGTCATATGTCCTGTAACCCTAAATTTCTCTTGATGGAATTGATGTTGCGAAAAATTTCGTTTGGAATTGCAAAAACAAAACATTGCTGGCTGGCCCTTTGGAGGAATAACACTATCAGAAAGCTCTTGAAAACAAACTGCCGGCTGGAAATATCAGAAAGCTCTTGATGGAATTGATGTTGCGAAAATTTCGTTTACCAAAAATAAAAAACTGCTTGCTGGAGGAATATAATCAGAAAGCTCTCCTCGGCGTCTCTTTGTTTTGTTTTGGATCTAATGCGTCTATCTGGGGTCTTAGGATTTCGCTGCTTTCTTTTGGTTTTCTCTACCTCATCAGTGCTCTTCTTCTTGTGAAGAAGGTGGACGTCTCCTTTGCTTTCGCTTATTTTATCTCAAAGAGTTGTTTGGAAGATCAAAGCCATTTTTTCTTAGGAAAGATCTGCCGTCAGTTCCATCGTCTCTGTCCCCCTTGTCTCTTTCCCTTTCCTCCTCCGGCCACGATGCACTTGAGAAGACGCGCATCATCTGTTCTGAGAGGTCAGATTCTCCAATGATCAAGATCTACGATTGCAGATTGTTCTCACCTTTTGCACACCGCTCACAGTCATCTTCTGTATACAACAACAATTGCTGCAATCATCTGTAGACGCCGCAGCAGCAAACGCTAAGTCCTTCGATTGCACTTCACCGTCTGCCTTCGTTTCCATACTCCCCCTTCTCTCAACGACATTGTTGCCACTGTTGCTGTCTCTTCTGGCTGTGAGATAAAGCATCCATTCTTCTGCAGTTTCCTTTGTCACCGATTCCCTGTTCTGTGATTCCGTGAGAGCTTTTTCTGCGTCCTGAATTCTCTCGCTTTGTTATCTTCCTTACTATCGTTTTGTCGCAAATCTTGTTACAATTGCAAAAAAAACATAATGTGATGGCTGGAAATATCAGAAAGCTTTCGTTCAGAAACCCGCTGCTTCACCGGCCCCCGCCCCTTCCCCCACCCCCCAAAACCTCCGTCACATACGGACATAGTGAATTTATATATAGGATTTCATAGAGTCATTGGAGTAATTCCATTTCAATGGCATATTGGACCTTATTGAAAAATAATTATCAACAATTCATGTGAAGGCACATGTAAACAAAAGCCAGTTGAAATGTAACAAATGAATGGTCTGGATCAAAATGGATGAATTTTATTTATATTTCCTTCATGTCAAAAATATAATTATTTTTATGATGTAGGTTAAAAGTATTGAAAAATAATATTTAATGTGCCAAAAGTGCATGTTTGAAAATTAATTAATAATTATTCAATGTTGAAGTGTTGAATTTGTTCAAGTATTACAATGTTCATATGATTTGAATTGATAGGAAATAATATTTTGAATGTTTGAACTTCAAATATTGATTTAAACCCAAAATTACACGACTTAGGATAGAACAAATCATTAAGGCATAAATTCAAATTGGCCATAACCTACCCTTAATTGATTAAACAATTGATCCACAATCTATTGATCCTACCTTGTGAAATCAAAATTCAAGAAAACTTAAAAGAATAACCTACATGGGTGCAAACATAACAAAAGATCACCATGGTCACCTCCTTGGTGATTGTTTATTCTTGGAATATTTTTGAATATTTTTTATATTTTTGAAATTATTGTTTTAAATATTATTATGTTAAGGTTTGTATTTTTGTTTTTCAAAAACATGTCATTGTCAAAGTTTTTCAAGTCTTTTTATAAGTCCTTTTACTACTTCAAAACATCAATTATAATTTTTGAGAAGTGTTTTTGCATGTTTTTAATTCATTAGATTTTTATAAACTTATTCACATGATTTCATGATATATTATGGATGTTGCTATACAAGTAAATTTAACAATTTCAACACCAAATTAAATTATCACTTTAAAATGTGAAAAGTTAAGCATTGGTTACGCTTCTTGTGCTTCTATTAATGTGATTACACCCGCTTTCTTGTTAGATTCATTGGACATTAATTTTAAAATTAGATTAATTTTTTAATAAAAATCTATCGAAATTTTGAGGAATTTCATCCATACAAATGAATATTTAAAAAACTTGAAATTGGAGCAATGAAAATTTAAAAATTAGTCCATGTTCCTAATTTCATTTTACAAAAAAGTTCAAGTCATCCAATAAGTTCACAATATAAGTTGTTTCATTTCTTGCAACCCTACATGTGTATACAACATCATTGCTTAGCTATGGCCCACATTTCATAGAAGGTAAAAGAAAGTTTTGTAACTAAAATTTTTGTAACTGAAGTTATGTTCATAACATTCATGATGTATTATGAATGTTGTTAACTAAGAAGTTATGGAGGCAAAACTTAATCTAGTTTAAATTTAAGTTATAGCTCCACTGTTGAATAATCTCAAGACATCTTATCCACAAAAAACTATAATGATGGAAAAGTAATGGACCAAAAAACCAAAGTCAAAAATATTTGAGAAGAACATGTGTCAAACCCTAAACACTTTAACTTCAAATGTTGAAATGGCCTCTTAGCTTAAAAGTAATTGATTTCAACACTTACCAACTGAAACCAACCATCCCATATGGTACCAAAGAAAAACACACACACACATATAAAATCATGTTTCTAATTACTTTCATTAGCCTTTTGAATCATGGTGGTCACACATTTTCATCCCATCCTTAGCATGTACCAAAGCTTCTAACATATGAGTATTAACTGTGTGTACAAGTCCACATATTTTGCTAATTATGTTTTCCCCTCATAGCCTTGGAAATTATGACAATTATTTGAATTTTCCATCATGCAATTGGCCACCAAACATAAGTTATATTATTCTTCAAAAAAGATAATAAATCACTCCTATAAGATACCGCCAACAAAAATGTAACAAATTGGAGTTTAGGCCACAACAAAAAAAAATTCAAAATATGTTGTGTTTAGTATTTGCACATAAACAATGGCATCTCAATCTAAACAATATGACTTTGTTTGGGCTGCTTGCTTGCCTGGACTTTGGTGCTTGCCCCTTGTTTCTTTTTCTCTCCCTTTCTTTGGGTGCTTTCATTTTATAAAGTTTGGCATAGTTTCATCATATGACAAAGCTTGAGGGTACAGTGATAGTCTTAGGAACCAAGGGTATCAAAGTAAAAGTCCTTTTCCAAAGATTGCATTTGGCATTTCTGTGTTTGTCTATTATTGCAATTCTCACACTCAATTTACAACTTTGTTCTCCATTTAAATACTTTTTCACTATGCCTTGATCATCCATTTAATGTTAAAACCTGAAAGATTTTGTCTAAAAACAACTTTCACATAATTTGTGTGAATACTAAATGCATCACAAAACCAACTTTTGAATGAGTTGAGAATCACAATTGCCATGATAATACTTTTGCCTGTAGAGTAATCCAATTCTTGAAACATACCTTGAAATATGCATAGTTCAACCTGAAATTTCTGAAGTATTAACCATCCAAGCAAACATGATGTACAATATAATTTCAATTTTAATCCTTGGATGCCTGTCACAATCTTCATTCCACTAATCCACTAATTCCACTACCCAGTCGTGCATTCACACTTGATGTTAAGTCAGTGTTAAATGAAAATCTAGGTGGCATCCTAGATGGCACCTGATGTTAAATGAGTGATAGCTTAATGTTAAGTGAATGTTGGCTAAACATAAAATTTTCATGGTAGCTAGGTTTAAGTCCTAAATGGCTAGCATGATGTTAGGGGACTCGAAACTAGAGTCCCTAACACCAAGTGTGAATGAACCCTAAGTACCTATTGGCAGTACCCATAACCAGTCTGGATGTGTTTTGTGGGCTCAATCCACTGCAAAGACATGTCATGCTAGAATTTGGCCATATGCATTAACCAAGCTGCTATGGATCCACTGGGTAAACTGGCGATCCAAATCTATGGGTCTTCCAAGTGTGTGAGAGGGGCGGGGGGCAAATTTTTGTTGGTGGCAGAGAGGTCATCTCATGTCATTACAAAGACAATGGAGTTACTCATTCTCCACTCATAGGTCCCCTCATGTATACATGACTTGTTTACCCATGGGCCCGGGCTGCTCAGGATCACTTGAACCCACAGCATACAGAGTGCCCATTTCAATACTTGTCCATTTTGGATTCAAATCTTCAGAAGCAACACAAAGATTCAGACATGTTCTGGATTCAAATCTTCAGAAGCAACACAAAGATTCAGACACGTTCTGGATTCAAATCTTCAGAAGCAACACAAAGATTCAGATTCAGACATGGTCTTAGGATGGCACGTGAGATGTATGTAATTTTCAAACCATTAGTATCCTTGTTCAAGCTGTGAACAAGTTTGCAAAGTGAGCTTCATGTTATGTTCACTTACTTGCCCCTTCACAAGCAAAGCATCCAAGCCTAAGACACAGAGAGGGGCTATGTAGAGGGTAGTAACTGAATGTACAATGTGAAAATAGAACAGTAGAAAGCTTCAAAATGTCAATACCAAGAGAGGAATGAAGGAAAAAAAAAAGAGAAGTGAAGGAAGAACTCTTTTAACCACAGATGATAAGACAAAATAAAGAGACAGACAAAAGAGAAGTACCCTCAAAGCAGTGAAGAAGGGTAGCAGATGGACAGCACAACCATCGAGAGCAGAGGAGGGGATGGCAGAAGGTTTGAAGTTCAGCATGTAAGTGTAAATAGGAATGAGAAAAACACAAAGGAAACAGAAAAAATGAGAAGACAGCCATAATGTGGCTTTGGCTTTTGGGAGAAAACCAATGGAGGAAATATGGGGATCTTGTGCCACAGAGGAGAGAGTTGGCATAACAGTCAAAATGCATAAATTCAGGGAGTACGTCTGATAAGCACTACAGGACAACACTGAGTTTCAAAACAATGAGTATGGTATAACCTTACCAGAGTCACTCACAGAGTCAAAAAGTGTCAAACCATCACTTCATTGTGAATACCAGTGACAAGCTGCCATGACTACCCACTTACTTCATCAGATAAGCATATAATAATTAACCCAAATTTTCAGGAAAACCATTATACAAACATCTGCATTATGTGTTTCTGTCACATTTGTGGAAGCAATTGGCAGACTTGGTCATGATGCTGGCTACCACCCAAGAGACATACCTAATGAAAAAAATCAGCAGTATCCTCATTCAAGCTCCAACAAACTAGTGAAGGTAAGCTTCACTTCATTCGGCTTGTTCCTGTGCCAGAAAGCATAGAGGTTTAGAGAAGCCAACACAGAGGGTAGTGGTTGGGGCCTCCTGCACCCTGAACATACCCAGAACATACACACCACTGGTGACTACATGGATGCATAACATTTGCTAAAGCCACTCAAAAAACATAGCTATGAGATTTCAGAGGAATCTCCACAATGACAATTTGATGGTAACATGACCATGAATGCATTGAACATACAAACTCCACTAGGGTAGAGGATAGATACATCACATTCTAGCAAGAGATAATATGAAATTAAAGGACAAAAAATTGTCCAGGGGCACCCAGGTTTGCTATTTCACTTCAAATCCAACCTGATCTCGTTGATGTGCATCACATAAGCTGATTGCATGACACTCCTCAGGGATCCTGAGCACCATGTACTCTTTAAAAATTATGCAGAAGTGAAGGTTTGTCCTGCCCTCAGTAATTGTCAAGTTATTGATAAACAGCAGGCAGGCAAGATTTGTTCAGCCAAGAATGCCCCATGACATTATAGGGCAATCTATGACCTGCTACCTTGTCATGCCATGTATTTGGTAATACTTGCACCATGTGCACATCACAAAAACACCAAGGCATGCTGCAACAACCTACAAACCAAGGTCAATGGCTTGCCTGTTAAGAAAATCACACAGAGGCTACCTTGCAACCTGCTAACCAGACTTCTAAAATAAACCAAGAAGAACAAACTTAATCAGATGTGGAAAAAATTCTCTAGATTCAATTGGCACGATCTCTGATGACATGGATGTCCATCTCAGATGCATCTGTAGCCTGCAGCTCATAGTGAACACCATCGAGTTCCCTTCTGAATCTGTCCTTGGAGCTTGCATAGATCATCTTAGCCTTAACTCGGGATGTGTCTGGTGACCTGAAGTGAACATGGTCACAGTTCAAAGCCATATAACATTAAACAGCAAAGACAAACAAATCACCTGTAAAGGAGGAAACCAGAAACACAAATTGCATCATATTGTTTAAATGGTTTCCAATAACAATATGCAAAAGACTGTCCTTAGGTGAAGGTCATTTCTCACGGCATAAATTGGACATGTCTGGAAGACTATATATATATATATAGGATATAAATATCTCCATTTGTATCCAGAAGTCTTCCATGAATACAGTTAGATTCAACCTGAACATAAATTGACAAAGGACCTGGCACTACAATCAATGAGGTTCCAGACCACACAACAAAAGATCATTGCAGGAAACTGTTGGAGCAAGGGAAAACATGACCTAAAAAGCAGGTAAGAAACAGAAATTAAGTGTGAAGCAGTGCCTGGCATGTTCAGTGACGATTTACAGCAAAAGTTTGTCTGAAAAGAAAAACGATGCCTGAAGCACTCTGCATCTGCCCTCTTCTCATGGGATGAATGTGCAAACCCTCTCATTTCTGGGTTAGTTCAGTGCCCACTCAAATAGGATCAAAACATGCCTATTGATATGTGAGGAAGCCCACAATGTCTCCTTGACTTCAAAAGGCTTTACATAGCAACTCCACAAAAAACATGAATGCCATACAGTATGTCTTACCATGCAATGAAGAAAATCTTGCTCTTCTGGCAGTTGTCCTCAGTGACGAAGTCAAAATCGTAGATCCCATATCTGGGGTCATTCTCAGGTAAATGCGATGCAAATTGCTCATAACTTTCCCCGGGCTCTCCTGTCTTCTCCAGAGTTATCTGCTGCGCTTTCTCGTCAATTTTGAAGATGATGTACCGGTAAGTCTTCTTCCTCTTAAGCTCCATGAACTTCAGTTTGCACTCGTCGCTGACAGCCATACCTGATGCTGCGTTCGCCTGTATCAGACATCAAATTCTCGACCAGCTGAGTCCATTAAAGTGAATTGCTTTGTTATACAGGCTGAGAGGATGATCATTCTCAATCCATTCCGAGAAACTCCACAAACAAAAAAGCACACGAACGATTCCCTCATTCACGTCTCTCAAACCCTCTGACAACCATAAGCAAAGCACGGAACATACAAATACACATCCCCTGGAAAATTAGCACTGTGAATAAAAATCCCCTCCCAACAACCCTTCCGACAAGCATCCAGATCCAAATTGCCAACATACATAAGCAGCAAGTCACATCATCACTCGTCCGTTTTTCATGTATTAAAAAAAATTCCAAAATCAAAATCAACGCCATCGATCACTGAACATCACGCTTCGGAACTTGTGAGCCGTAAAAAAAAGGTCAAAGAACTCGGGAAAATAACAAAAAAACAAACGCCAAGAAAGGACATGCAAAACATTGAAAGTACCATAGGGCTAGCACTGGAAGCTGCTGCTGCTGCTGGCAGATTTCACAGACGAGCAAGAGGAGGAGGATGTCAAACAATGGAATACGCTCCAATGTCTCTTCTCGTGTTTGCGTGCATTCAAGTTCCTCCTCCTCCTCGTTGTCGTCGTCGTCGTCGTCGTCCGCTCGGCTTCTTCTTCTTCTTCTTCTTCTGCTTCCTCCGACGATCTGGGCAACCTCCTTCACCCCATTTTCAGGTCCCGATAGATGTGGGACATCGTTTAGGACCTCGTGTACACCTCTCCAATTTGATGAGAGTTATACAGAAAGAGACTAGTTCCCTACTACCCTTCTTTACGCTCGGCATCTGGTTGGGTCCCACACGTCATCTCCAAGACACGTATGTGGACATCGTTCCGAGACCTCGTCAACGCGGCAACTTGGGACCGTCAGCGACCTTCAAGTCTCTTATCTTTTTGGGACCGGATTTAGGACCGACAAACAGACCCTTAGTAAATGCCTTCTTAGCTAGCCTACCTATTTGCTACTCTTTCGTCTCTCTGGGTTATCGACCCTAACCATTTAGTCTAACTTGGGACCGTCAGCGACCTTCAAGTCTCTTATCTTTTGGGGACCGGATTTGGGACTGACAAACAGACCCTTAGTAAATGCCTTCTTAGCTAGCCTACCTATTTGCTACTCTTTTGTCTCTTTGGATTATCGACCCTAACCATTTAATTAGGGTAATGCCCATGTCGTCAGCCAGGGCTTTATTGAATGCTTTAGTGAGCATAAAAGCATCGACCACGTGTAAAGCATTGGGTAGATTTCTATTTGTTAATTTCTTTTTCTTGCAATGCCCAGTGAAAAATCCATGCAATAAGGTGCCCTCCAACTATACTAGCAAACATCCATATGCCCGGTGGTGTTTTACGAGTAGGGTAAGGACCTTGAACAAGGCCTTCATTCTCATAACAATCTCATTGAAGGTCCTTAATCCTTACCCAAAGTAATGGTTCTTGGGATGGTTAAGCAAAAAATCCTCCTTTAGTTGACCATAGTAATATGTGGTTTCAGAACTGACATGAAGGCCATAAACATAACCCTAGGGGCCTGATTTCCTATCCTGTGACATTCAATGGTAGGGTGTATTAGTGGTAGTAGCCCTGCTGCAGGTCATTTTAAATGTTGATGATTGCCACTCTAATGTAAACTAGTATGCAAATTGATATTGCAACACTTGTTGATTTGACACACACTAGATGTGATGCACATTGAGAAAAACATTTGTCAAGGTGTGTGGTTTTTGGTTCATATTTGGTTGGAAAGACACAAATAAAGTGCAGCACAACATGCAAGCTGAGGGCATTCGGCAGCCTTTATGGTTAAGACAACACCTTAACAACCAACACAAAATTTTGAAATTGCATGTCTTGTTTGTCCTCACAATAGAAGAATTGGACCCATTCTTGTTGAGGATGCGTTCAATGAAGTTTCTCACAAATTATGGTGCTTCATTGGCAAAACATGTGGTAGATAAGAAGTTGGGTTCAATGAAGTCATATGACTATCATGTGTTCATGCAACAATTGTTGCCTTTCTTCTAGTGAAAACTTATGGCTGTTGTGTGACCGGACAGGGACTCTATTAGGGTTTTATAGTGTGAACGTTATTTTCATTTTAGGGTTTAGGTGTTATCGATGTCAACTTTCTGCATGCAAACGATAGGGTTTATCTTTTGTTTGTGGCTGTGAGTTGGAAGGTTTGTTGCTTGTGTGTTATGTGAAACAAGGTGGTAGCTAAAGATGGATGGTGAAGTGCGATTCATGGGTGCAAGGAAGACGGGAAGAACAGGAGGTTGGACGAAAATAAGGGGGGATTCGAAAGAGGAAAAGGAAGGTTGTTAGGTAGAAGAAAAAGTAGTTTTTGGTTAGTAAGAAGGAGCTTGCAAGATAGATAGGTGTTTTTTTTCGTTGTGTCATTAACTATATGATGGCCAACTTTGTGTTTTGCTTAGAACTAGGACTAATCAAGGGTTGATGTTAAAAGTTGATGACGCTTAAAGGTGTTCTAAATTGTAAAATTAGAAACATGTAGAAAAATGCATCTATAGGGGTTTGGGAAGACCTTACTTGGGTTATTGAGTGGGTAGATCACAATACCGGAGTGGGAGCCAAAAACCTCTTTGTGGGTATCCTTGGGACTGGGTGGAATGTGAGAGAAAGAGAAATAGGATGGAAGAAATCACAGCCAATATTCATAGATCCATACCTCTCATATAATTTTGTCCCTTTTTTGAATAGTTGCAAACCAACTTGGCGTACCTAGTTTGGTTGTTGAATAGAACCCAAAAGTTGATATGTGTCAAGTATTAGCACAAGCATCTCTGTGCATTGATCCATGTAAAGGGGGAAGAGGGAATTAGTAGTTCATCACAGACCAAATGAACATTGAAAGCTTTGACTTCAAACCAAACCCTACTAACATTTTACGTTCACAATGCAAGAATGTTGTTGCCACTAGCAGCAACTAAGGATTACTATGATTGTAACAAATTTAGATAGGTTGATGGGTGTACAGTTTCGTAGGAATTGTTTGATAATGGAGGATCAAGAGCTATAGGATCCCAGAATTGGACTACTGTAATGATGCCTGCTTGATAATAGATGAATTATTTACCGTACATCAGGAGTAAGGTTGTGTGAAAAGTAGATGTGTTGTGGACCCTCTCTTTTTAGATTACAGTTGAACCACAGATGGCCATAATGAGGCTTAGTCATGTCTTTCAATGGGTTTGTGTGAAGGTTTGGAACCTTTTTAACATTGCATATATGCAAGAAGATGTTGCAATTACACTTTCCTTGTTAAAGAAATAGTTTCCTCTAGGCTTTTTCGATATAATGATATTTTTGTTGTTGCATGTAGTAGATGAATTAGATGTTTATGGGTTAGTTCATAACCATTGGATGTATCCAATGGAACAGACGATGAAGGTGTTAAAGGGTTATGTCCATTCCATGGCACGACTTAAGAGCTCTATGGCTAAAAGTTACATTTTGGAAGAGACATTGGGATTTGTGACATAATATTTACGTGAATTTGAACATGTAATTAGAAAGGTTTGGGATGCAGAAGAAGGAGTTTTTGGAGAGGTATTGGAGGGCGCATCTACAAAAGTTGTCCTAAGTCCCATGCTATGAGATCTTGCACATGAATATGTTTTGACAAATATGAAAATTATGGCACCATGGATACAATGAGTTAATTTCTCTACTACTATGTCATGGAAGTTTTGCTTTTAGTTCAATTAGTCAAGTATGAAATGGCAACTAGTAATAAGGTTGCAAATCAATGTCATTGAGGTCTTTTGGAAGTTGGTTGCCTATTATTTATTAGTTGAAACCCTAAACACCAAGGTTGATTATGGTAATTTGGATTATGTCTTAGTTGTTGGTAGGCATAATTAGGTTTTGACACAAGGTACACTAGCTAGATTTGCATTTCCTATCTGACACGTCTTTGATTAAATGTTTGTTGTACATAAACAAATTACTTGTTTTCAAATAAACTTGAATTGGGGTTTCAAAGCAACTACTATGTGTTGATATATAGTTGAAACCTTAATTCTAGTTGTGCAATCGTGTGTTGATTTGTAGTTGCTGAAACCCTAATTTTAGATGTGCATGTTGCAAGTTCTTGGATTGCATGTTATTAAACAAAATTTTCCAAAGTGAATTAAAACTTATTTAAACCTTCATGGGTAATAGGTACAAAGCTTCTAGTTGTTATCACCCTAATTCCGATGTGCAAATTGTCATTATCTTGGGTTGTGTGGGGCTACCAATATTTGTGAAAATGAAACTAGCATTTAATGTCTTGGGTAATAGATACAACTCCATTGCCAATTAGGGCTACTCATCAAAAATTTAAAATTTTGGTGAATTTTATTCAATTTTTAAATATATATAAATTTTTATTTATTTATTTAATAATATTTACGTATAAAATAAAATTATATTGTATGTTTTCCATTTATAATAAAATCACCAAATATTTTTAATAAAATATTCAAAAATTTTAAAATAATTTAAAAAATAATTAAAAAAAACTTATTTGGGAATTTCATTTAGCACATTTCATTTTTCCTTTCCAAATGTAAATTCGAAAAAAATGAAAGAAAAATAAACAAAATTTTGAACCCACAAAATTTTCAAAACATACCTCATTTTTTTGGGTGATATAATAAAAATTAATAAAATAATATGAATACTTATATAGTTAGTATTATGATTGTAATTACAAATTGTTAATATTCATATTAATTTTAAAAATCACTAATTATTATGATGTTATATTATTATTTTTATTATAATATTAATCATGATGGTATGCTTGTGATTAGTAGGTCACATTAAAACCTATAAATACACTAGCATGAACTACCTATTAACCAAAACTAGGTGTAATAATATTATAAAATTATAAAATATTATGGATAATCATAATTATTACAATTTTTTCACAATTATGATTATGGAAATTAATATTATTATTTATTTAAAAAGATTCAAAAGAATATTATTAGGTGAATATGAATAATGTTATTATTATTTAATTATTATGATTGTATTATTACCTATTATTTCTTATTATTTTTCATATATTAATATAACTAATAGGTAAACTAGGTTAGTATGTAACAATAGTATTAGTAGTAGTTACATCTAATGTGCAACTAAGTTGGTCATGTCGATAATTAATATTTTTATCTCATATCTTTGTTTTCCAATCCTACTTTGTACACTATATAATTAGGTGTAATAGTTATGCTCACAAATCAAGTACCAAATGTTATTGGAGATGAGCCAATAAAAGAAACTTGACCTTAAATGGTTAAATTTTAAAGTAAAATTAGATTATTCTAAACCTACATATTTAGCCTAAGCTTAGTTTCCAACCTACCTACCTGTTTGGGCATAATTATCTACTTATCTAGGTGCCACATGTCAACATCTTATCAACCCCAATTAGATTATCCAGATTTAATTAATTAAATTTAATTAAGTTAATAAATGATAAATGGGCATAAAGATTACCATGTGTCACCATATAATTGGCCTTTACAAAAAAATGTCAAATGGTCAATGAATGGTCCATGATTCACCATGTTTCATCATTTTAACAACAAAAGTTTTGAAGATTGAAATTAATCCAAGGAATTTTTAATTTTGAAAACACAATTTTTTGAAAAAAATGACACCTGTTTTCAAGCAATTTGCTCAATCTTAAGACATGTGCCATGCATTGTAATTGCAAGGAAAGTTGCATAAATGCAATTACATTTAAACAAAACCATATAAGGTATGGATGAAATTGTATAAATATAATATATATATATTAATTGCATACAATGAGTCACATGTAACTGCATGTCATTTTCAACTTGTTTTAAACAATTGCACAAATTTCAATTACATGTGTGACATGCACAATTGATTTTCAATTGCATACAACAATTACAAAATGTCATTTTCTACTAATGTTTATAGTAATCATAAGAGGATATGGGTAGAAACCCACTACAACAAAAAAAAATGTTAATTGAATTGTTATACCATATCTTAAACGAAATAATTCAATTGGTATAATTTAACACTATGGAGGCGGGTGTACAATATTACTCCAAGCCACAAGTAAACACTTTAAATTAGGACGAAAATATGAAAAAATACATCAAAAAGGTAATAATTGAAGATAAAAAAATAGAATTGTGTGACAAGTATGTTAAAAAGTTTCAATATATGAAATAATATTTAAAAATTCAATTTTTTTTTTTCATTAATTTTGTGACCTTCAAAGGACTTTTTTTGGAGGATTTTTTTATATTATGGAATGTGTTCTAAAATTGGTGCTTATTGTAGCCTAAACATGAACATTATGGGTGAAGTGAGCTTTGAATGGTCTATGATTAGTACCATACCATATTGACCAAGGTTTTTGATAGGAACACTATACATTAATTGCAGTTGAAAAGAGTGCCTACCATAATGAAAATGGGTGTAATCACACTCAAATGAACCACAACCAATTTAACCATTGTTTGAGTTTTAATGTTTTAATGACAAAAATACTAAATGTTGCTAGTTTTTAACATGTTTAGATGACAATGTTTTTCATATATTATGAAGGAAATGTGCAACAAATTGTGTATGAATTAAAATGAATATATGGTCCAAGTTTAGACGAACAGCCACCTTGGGATGTAATTATTGTTTTATTTTTATTAATATAGTGATAACTTAATTTGATGTTGAAATTTTTGGATGACCTTGTATAAGAGTATTTTTCATGATGCATGAAAACATTTGGATACATTTCAAATGAATTTAATGAGTATGAAACATTTGAAATCATTTAAAAATATATAATAAATGTTTTTGAATCAAGGACATGATTTGAACAATAACTAAAAATGAATTAAAATGTAATCAAATGAACTTATAATTAAAAATGTTTTGAAAACAAGAGGAGATGATTACATGCTTGATTGGGCTTGATAAAAGTGAAAACTAAAGATTGTGCAACTTTAATATATTGTTTCAAAGGAATGTGCATTAGGACATTCAATTATGGTTTTATAATAATGCAGTAACTTTTGCAAATGTTCACGATAAAGCCCAAATGTTCCTTATGTTTTTTGAACCGTGTTAAGAGGTCACAAAAAACTCATAGGTGTCCCTTAAGACCTTTATGCTTTTATGAATACCCCCATACATTATCCTTTCTATTTTTTAGAAGTTGTAAAAAACTTCAAAGAGATTTTTTTTCCTTCTAAATACTACGTATATATTTATAAAATTATAACACACAATTATGTTTTTGCATGGTTTTGTATATCCCTTTCATTTTTCATTGCTTAAATGAGTTTTTGAATGATTTGAAAATGACAAATTGTATGAATTAAAAAAATGTTAATCTTTATACAATATTATAATGAATTTTTTTTAATGGGTCATAGTTTTTTTAAATATAAATGATTCAATTTGTAAATCATGACTTTAAGAATATTTAATAAAATATTTTATTTAAAAATATCAAATCCTTTGTCTAAATGGCTCATTTTACCCAATTTAGACCTTATACAATATTAAAAACACTATAACTATTTCTTTTATTGTTTTAATTGTCTTTAATGGATTTGAAATGCTATCAAAGATGACATAAATATGTTCAATAATTATTCACACTTTTACATAATAATATAGTTTGACAAGTTTTTTGTTATGAGTATTTATGACCATTGTTAAAACCAATCATAATTTGTTACATCATTTTCACAAATAAACCGGTTACTTTCTAAAGAATGACCTAAAGAGGCGACCTTGGCTTTTGTTAACATGTTTGGACCCATGTTCCAATAGGAACATTATGGGCTAAGTGCATTAAGTTTAAGGGATGCATGAAAAAAATTCATCTTATGAAAATGTGTTTCATACTTCTTTTTAGATATAAGACATTTGTGTGTAAGATGTATGAATATATAGAGAATGAATTTCACATGATTTTCATTACCAAATTGTTTGAAATGAAAAAATTATAACATGTATGTTTTCTTATTATGAAATGAAATTATTAGTTAAAATAACAAAAAACATATATTTATGATTTGGTTATTGACAAAACCTAAGTAAAAGGTAATTAATGAAGAAACCTTGGTAAGTTTTATTAAACAAGGGGTGTGTCACACTATGGCCTTGCCATTTACATAAATGTATGTTAAGGCAAAGGAAGATTTATGGAAACTTAAATATTTCACCATGCAAAAATATAATCTTCAAAAATTCCTCAAAAAACCAAAATCCTTCAAGATATTATAACTCTATAACTAATCTCAAGTTTCAACATGAGCCAAAATATCATCATTTAAAAATCCTCATATAAAAATAGACCTGTTATCTAGGGGCCAAAGTCTCTTAAGCTACTATACTCTATATTGAATCTAAACACAATATCCTTGCATATCAGGCCAACAACACCAAGCAAAGGGGAAAAGGAAGGAGAGAGAGAGGACCCCCCAAGTCTGAGAACTTAGATTAATTAATTATGAGAACAAGATTAGCTTGGATGATTGGATGAGATTCCTTGAATTTAAGGAATTGTGAAAATTCACATTAACATCTGTGATGAATGATTATTGCCATTTAATTTAATTTAATTTAATTTAATTTAATTTTTGGGTTCATGTTAAAAAGCAAAGTAAAACCAGGTAACATTTAGAGCTCTTCATCATGTTCATAATGTTCCAGGGTAAAAGATTATGATTGGAATCTCATAATCATTGATCATCACAGATGTTAACGCAATGGAACAAGCTTGCAACTGCCCCCATTATTATTATTATTATTATTATTATTATTATTATGATATTGGGTGTGCTGCCCGACTCGCCGTAATGGGCTTCCCGATGGCAAATTACCCAGCATAATGGGTGGGCAGCCAGCCACTTACCCATTCAATTACATACATAAAATATGCCTTCAAAATCCTTTTGTCTTATGGCCTCTTATTTCTTCTTGTATTTGCATTATTTTCTAATTTCGTATCTGAGGGCTCTCTAAGGAGACTTGAGAGGGCGCTGCTTTAAATAACTATCCCAAACGTGGATTCATCATAAGTAACGTGTATTGAGAGCTATTCACGTTTGAGAATGTGCTATTCACGTTTGGGAACGTGCTATTCACGTTTTGGATTTTTGCCAACATGCCATGAAGTTAATAATGGCTTGAAGACCTAACTGGATAATTAATTAATTAAATAAACAAACCACAGATCCCTAATGGTTTAAATTCCACAACATTTAAAAATGCAAGCAAAATGAGGTCCAAATGGGAATTCGGAACAAAAAACAAAAAACAAAACTATTCAATGTATTTGAATAGTGAAAGAAAAACCCCCGCCCCCTCCCCCCACGCTCCCCACGAATGCGCATATCACGATTGCAGATCTCGAGCTGATTCTGTATCATAATTGTTTTATTCTGGAGCTGATTCTGTATACAATTGTTTAGTCGGGAGCTGATTCTGTTTATAAATGATATACGCGTTTTAATTCTCACCAACGCGATCGTGGATGCCTCCTGGAATGGGCGCTCGCTCAGCCGCCACTTCTGTGTCCTGGTCAACGGCAACGAACCTATCGTTCAAATCAAGAGCGGAATAGGTACAACACTAGGTACCTACTTTCATACCTACCTAGTTGCGGCGAACGAAAGTTTTCTAACCTTGTTGGCTCGCGATGACGACGTATCGTCCGACCGTCCGTCCGTCCGTGCCTCGTGCAATAAGGAGCAGCAGCAAGTAGTAGTGTTGTTAAGCCATATCGACGAGTTGTCGTCTGCTGTTGTTATGTTCTCGTCGTCGTCGTCGTCGTCGTTGCGCTTGAGCCATGCACGACTTCTAAGCCTCCAGACCGCCCGTTAGACCAGCTATCGTCTTCTCTTTTCCTGGATCAAAGACAAGGGAATCGTAAAGCTTGCGGCGTGAGCCTGGGATGGCCGACTTCATTACCTCTACTCACCGGAAGAAATGGCTCCTCTCAATACAAGATCTGGTAAGGCTTTTAGGTCATCTTCCTATAGGCCTAGCTCTAAAATCGTGCGACATGGTTTCAAAATGCCTTGTTCTTGGTGTCCAGGAGACTGCATCTGAGTTGTAATTCCAGTTTTGCCTCTTATATGCTGAAAGAGTTTTTGGGAATGTGGCACTGACTTACTTTGAACAGATATATTATCAGGTGTAGGTTTGGATAGCAATATTGTGATGAAATATCCCCTGACATTGCGCACTGGTTCTATCTGGATGCTCCAGAGACTAATACGTACCTCTCCTTAAGCCTTAATGGCCTGCTTCATGTACTCTGTGCTACCAGGAAAAGATTCACATGGGTCTGTTCGGTCATCTGTGCATGTCGGATGATGTTACAGCGTTACCAGGTTCCATGAGAGTCACTGGTTCCTGTTTTCACCTAATTCTTAATATTCCTTCGCTAAGCCGTTTGCGTCTGAGCTTGTGGGGTTTTCAACAGGTTGAAAACTGTCGAGCTGCAAATCAGCGAGCTGTTGAAGCACTCCAGAAGGTGAACAGCAGAGTTTGGTGTTGGGTGATTTAAGGTTTGTTGTTGGAGGTCTGGCTAGGGTTGTTCTTACATCATCAAGGAACTGTCTCATCAATATTTTGGAAAGTTGAGGAGTGGTTGTCCACTGCATGCCCTGCCCAGTCTTCTCAATTCCATTATATTTGCAAGTCTGGTATGTTTCCAGTCAACATTGTGCTAAGCTCCATTTTTGTCATACTTGCAGTATGGTGCTACTCGTGTGGAGTGTCAACCAGATGGAACTCTAGCATACCCAGGAGCTCCTGCTCAGGGGGACAATGGTATGAGTCTTTGTTTTGCTGCTCACCTGTAACTGCAAATGAAAATTTCTTTTGTGAAATGATTATGCTCCAGTTTAACTGCATAGTTGTGTTGTTCTCCTATTGCAAATCATTACACAGTCTTCTCTTGATGGTCTGCATTTTGTCATTCATGATTGATCTCTGTTTGGTTTTCATAGGCAATTTCACATCAACCTTTGTGGGTTCTATGGTGCAGGACACAGATCCTTACCAGAGCCTTTGACTTTAGCTGAGGAGCTTGTTATTCGAAGATTTTATGAACAAAAGATTCAGCAAGTCAGCGCAGCTTTTTCCTTCCCCAACAAAATTCAGGTCTAATTGTAATCCTTTTGGAAGTGCTCTGTAGTGTTATTGAGGCATTCTTGTTACTAATCTCAAGTCAAGTGTTCAATTACTATACTCAGCATGTACACCATCAACATCCTGTACTGGCAAAGCCTCAATTGCATGACAGAAGTCATATAAGCAAGTCAGTTGCCATATCTCTGATCTTGTTGGAAGGCCATGTTTCTCAGAGTGATGGTTCTTTTCTATGGTGACTGATTACTTGCATTTCAGGCAACGGCCATCCTGTACTTCAAGCGATTCTATCAGAAGTGGTCTGTAATGGAGCATGACCCCAAACACATAATGTGAGCTTTGCAATGTCCATGAGGTGCTATAGGTTGCAAATTCATAGAAGCAAAGTCCATGAGCTATGTCTTTGGCATGTGATGAAGCTGTACATATGCATATAGTTCAATCTCAAGAGTACCAATAGCAAAGGAAACAGGGTGGAACATGGTGTTGTGGTGGGTGGGCAGGCTCACTTGCATCTACTTGTCATGCAAAGTAGAGGAGTTTCATGTATCTGCAGACGAGTTGGGCAAGGGCATTCAGCAAGACCCTCAAGTGGTGCTGAAAAATGAGTTGACTGTTCTGCAGGTGAATGACTCCATCTCTGCCATTATACATTTTTGTTCTGTTCTTTAGGTTTTGCTGGATAGCAGAGACAGCTGTGTGCAATACTAAAACACATTTGCTATGCTGGTTTGATTTTGAGTTCTTTGAATTTTTTGCATATTTTATGTCATTGGGGGACTTTTGCAGAAGTGACATGCTACTGCTAAGTTTTACACTCTTATATGCAGGGCTTGGATTTTGAGCTGATTGTTTATACACCTTACCGGTCAGTGGATGGTTTCATCTATGACCTAGAGGTGAGTAACTCTGACTAATTTTTGAGTTATCCATGGAGGTTTATGATTTAACAAAATGCTAAAGCACCAGCTTGGCCAGCACAACCTAGGAGATGAGTCTCTGAGACCTGAATACAAGTATCATTGTCCTTCTGCAAGCTAGAAAATTGCCCTGCTTTTGTGGTCAGTACCATTTATTTCCAGAATCCATGATCAGGTGGAGAACTCTGGACAGTGCTGATACATGAGTATGTTTATGGCACAAATTGAAAACCTTAACCCTCTTTAGGAATCAGACCAGAGTTTGGAAGATTCTTTCACCTGAGGTATTCAGCACAATTCATCTAGCCTATCAAATCCAAAGAAGTCTAAGTGGCAACATTCTGATTCCTGTATACTGAGTTGTTTCCTGCTTGCCACACAAGCAACCTAGTGCAGACATTGAGAAAAAGCTGATAGTGTTAGGAATCTTGTACCATGGTTTCTTGCAGAGTTTTGTGCAAGGGATGGGCCCAGAAGCTGCACAAGGCTTGCAGGTACATGCATGCTTGTTGATGAATTCAAGAATCTACAGTTGATGTAGCTTTTGGTTGCAAGGATGTATGTATCTATGTCTTGCAGAGACTGTACATCTATGTGCTTAAAGAGTCTCTTCTAGGAAAACCTGCTGCAATGTGGCAAACCAATTCTTGTAATTCTTGTGAAGTCAATAGGTTTACTTCTGTGTACAACATTTTCTTGTGAATGTGACATGTACATCTCAATGAATGATTTACAGCTACATCTGGGAAGAAAGTTCTTTTGCAGGAGTTAAAATTGGCAGCCCAATTTGTCGTGGATTCTATGATGCTTACAGATGTGCCTCTGCTTTTTCCTCCTGGCCAGGTTGGTACTTTTTCAATGTGTAAGCTGCAAGTGAATATTTTCTGATATTGTAGACACTCTGTATTAGACTTAAATAGATGGATTTCAAGCTTTGGACAGTGCCCGGTGTATTTAGACCATGTCCAGGGATCCAATCTTATCTTTGGTAAGAGCTCTTGGGTATTATGAGCTGTAGGAGGACTTAATGCTCAGGTACTAAGAAGATATGTCCAGGCCCCCCATGCATTTATCGAGCCTGTTTGTCTGGATTCTCTCTGCACAGCTTGTCACTTAAGTGATATTAAATATATGATATTTGGCTCAAGTGTCACTTATTGCATCATCATTGCAGCTTGGAGGGAGTATGTAGCTTCAACTGATTGTGTGTCTATGTTGCATCTGAAGCTAGCCTTGGCAGCACTACGCACTGCAAACCAGGAAGAGCCAAAAGTGGATTTTAACAGGTACATTCTTGATGGTGGATGGATCATGCCTGAATCTCTGGAATATTAGTTTATGTGCAAGTGAAAGGTTCTTGGAGACTGTTGGTGTGTCTCAGTGTGCAGAGCACCTTATTTACATGTAGTATTCAAGCTGTTAGTACATGTTGGTAATTGGAATTTATGCCCAAATTGCACCACTCCAGGCATACACTATATTGTGCTCTGTTGCTGCAAATTTCAGGTACTTACAGAATATGCCTGAACGCCAGAAGCAGCGACATTCACATGCAGAGTTGATTCACGTGCTGGACTCCATTGATTTGCTGGTATGTGAAATTCTGAGTCACTGTCGTAGTTCATATTGCTGATGTCACTTAAACTTGAATTTTCTCCTTCCTTAATAACATTGGATCTCAGATGTGGTTGAAATTTGTCTGAAGAAAGTGCTTACATAAAAACTCAAAGTTGGAGGCCTGCAAGGGTAGATACCTTATGTGCTTTCTGTTTGTGTCTTCAATTTTTTGGCGGGAGGTTAGTCTATCAGATTTGAAACCAACAATGAAAATTCTACTCACTAAAGCCCTTCTTTCTTCAACAAGAACATCAAAGATCTTTGGTTTAAAGAGTAAGGATGAAGGACACTTAAGTTTTTATCTTCTTCGCTAGGTTTCCTAATAGATGAGTTGTTGCTTGTGTTTGGTCTGTCTTCAAGCAGTAAATTGGTACCTGAATCAAATGTGTATAAATCTTGCAGTCTTGTTCATTAACTTTCTACCTCTGCATGTATAAGATAAAGTTTTTGAAACATTTTATTGAGTCTAATTCTTTTCAGTTTGGCACTACTATCCTTAGTAAGAAAGTTTGGAGACAATCTTTTAGTTCCTGATACGCCTTTTCCCCAAATGTCATGCATTTAGACAACAATTCTATTGTGAATATAGCCTAGATCACACTGAGCTCAATTGTACTTTTAATGGCTTCCCTTGCAATTTCTTGGACTAAGCAATTACCCAAGTTCAAAACCCTTCAAAACCCAGATATTGACATGATTTGTATTCCTCATGTGGAATCTTTCAGATCTACCAAATGTGGAGTACCAATAGTTAGTCTTGTAGGTTCTTAAGGAATTGTATTTGGAAGCTTATTTTGTCTTCTGAAGAGAAAAGGTTACTCTTAAAAGTTTCTATTATATCAAACAAGAGGTTTGCTTGACGAATAAAGATTTCTCTTTGTTCTGGTTTTGGAATCCTCTGAACTGTTCTTTCAAGATGATTCTCACACAAGATTTAGACTTTTATTATTGGGTCTTCCCTCAAGTCTATTCAGGTTGACTATGGTCATAAGTATGGAGATATTATCAATAATTATTAAGATATTTTGAAGAAGGATGTTGTGTCATTTTCAGAAGAAATGAGGACTCAATCTGTCTGTCAGAAAGTTTTAGCAAGTTTTCTGTGAGATTTGGATAATATTTTACTGCTTAAGAGATGAGCTTGCATGATCCCATAGGTGAAGGATGCCAAACAACCTGTGGAATCAGATGTGAGGCGCATTGATCGTAAGCTGAAGTACTGTAGAAATCCTGGCTTGCAGGATGAGTGAGTATTTTCTGCTCACCTCTGGAATTTACAGCAAGAAATTTCAGGAACTAGAGTTGTTTTCTGCCTTGAATGTGGGGGGTGTTCTTCCAAATCATGTGAATTTTGTTGGCTCTGATGCATTGAGAGGTCTTACTTGGGGAATATTCTGGCTCAAAATGGGTACAGAGGCAAGGGAAAAAGGGAGCGGAAGGAAAAACAGAGACACAAGCGAGGGTCCCATGATGTCCAAATGGTGAATGCTGTGGATAATCATCCACTGTATGTGTACTCATTTTCAGCACTTTGCCTTTCAGCTGCAATTTTGTTGTGCCTATTTTGTGGATGCAGTTCAGAGGTGTATTCTGGGTATGTGGAGTACTTGTTTACAACCTGCTAACCTCCAACACTGTGGTGATTTTAGGGATTTAAACGAAATACATAGTATCAAGAGAGGCCAGAGTGAGGGAGATGCTATGCTCTAGTTTCTGGTGCTAAAATCCAGAGTTGCAAGGATGCAACAACCATTTTCAAATATGTGTTTTCTGCATATCCAAGGTTTGCAACCTGCACACAATTTTTTTGCATGAGATACTTGTTGGAGGGAGCAAAAGCTAGCCAGTGCGCTGGCACTTAAACAGCCATCACCAATTCTCTGGCTTTGCCAACCATCTCCAGATGTAACAAACCTTTCTCTGCAAGGGAGTCAGGGAAAAATGCTGAAAATTTAGCTCCTTCAGATTTGAGTTCTCAAAACACAGTTCTTTAAGTTGGATTGCTGGGGTACATGGAAGACCTATACATGATAATGCTAAGATGGTCTTTGCTTGCATGTTTTCTGTACAGGAAGCTGGAGTCAGTTCGGTGAATGGCACTCACCAACAACATTCTGGTATTCCTTTGCCTGTGTGCTCAGTTTAATAACTGCAAGTTGCAGAAAGTGCACTTGCAATGTGACATTGAATAGAATTTTAAAATCCAATTTCAAAATTTTTAATCATTCTGTTTTCTGGATTTTCAATTACCTCAACCTGCATATCATCTAATGCTTAATGGAAAACTTTCCCAACCCCCATGTCAGCTAATGTATAATTGTTCCAGATTCCATCCTTTTCAACTATCTTGAATTTCATCCATTTTCCCAATTTCCATCTTCTCCTACTTACCTCTCATTCAATATCTATCTCAATCTCACCACCCCCACAAATCATGATTCATCACTACTTAACTTGAATTTCATATTTTTCAACTAGCTCCATTTTCATCCGTTCTCCAACTTTTTGGGCACACATATCATGCAATGGAGGCCCTAACGAGCTTATGCACCATTCACACATGGAGGTAAGATGAAGTAACTTTGTGTTACAACTTTTAAACAAAGAAGCCTATTCATACATAAAATGTTAACTAATGTAAATGTTTGTGTGGTATTCTTGTTGGTGTTTGCAAAAGGTTAAGTAAAATTATGAAAAATGTTAGGAGCAACAAATTTTTTTAATAAAATTTAGATTTCATGATCAAAACACAATGTCGTTTAAAAGGTCCAAATTTGGGCCATAACTTGATGTTAAAAATGTTAAGAATCGATCCTATCCAAAATATTCTTATCATTTGCCTGCCATTGCCAAGACTTTCACTACTCCATAATTTGCATACAACATCTATTGTTCTCTTCCATTGCACAAGTGTCAAGGTTGCACACCATCCCAAATTATTTCCATTGTCAATGCATGTGTGTTGTAGTAGACACCAACGTTCAGCCTACCATTGTTAACACATGTGTGCACATATAAAACAAACAACTAATCTTCTTCAACAATTGTGTGTTAATGTAACAAAACTAACAAAACACTTTGACATGCAATACAATGGCAATAACAATGCACACAACAATGACAATGGAAAGCAATGTGGAGAACAAAAGAATAGAGAGGAGAAAAAGAGATGGTAAGAAAAGATGGAGAGGATAGATGGTTGTGAAATAAAATGATAAAAGAAAAAGGGAGGTACAATGTAACTTATCAACACCAAGGTATGAATTCATGAATGGGTGCTAGTTACAAAGTTGAAAGCACATGCCTTACAAACATCATGTGTGAATATTTTTTAGTAAACAATTAGTTGGTCACCACATAACATTGTTGTTTGTCACCATTGGAGGTGTTAAGGTAGCTAAAGACACCTAATTCTAAACCTAGTTAACATGTGTGAAGGGATCTTTATCATGTTGTCTTACACATCTTAAGGTGCTTCCATACATACATAAAGTTCTTTTGGTTGCCTTGCTTTCTACACCAAATAGTTTTGCGTTGTTGTCTAAGCATTACGTTACACATAATGTAGCTTGAGAGATTTTTTTGTAATGTCGTTTGAGGGATCTTTCCCAACACAATTTCACATGTGCTTTCTTGTAATCTTCTTGGAATGGGGATAAGTTCCTTAGGAAAGGGAAAAACAATTTAAAACAATTTTGTATTTTCATTTACTGCATCTAAATGGCACCCCATTTGTTACATCAAGAAAGGCGTTCTTGTCAAGGCATAATGCCCTAAGAATAACATATTCTAGGACCTCAAGCTCCTCCCACACTTCCCAAGGTGTAATGCCTCAAGTGAAAGGAATGTTTTCCTTCACAAGTGAAAGAAAAACCTTAGCTAGGTTGTTCTTGATTCAATAGTGATATCAAAGGTAGCCTTTCATGATGTTGAAATCCACCAAAAAAATCCTATTGCCTTGGGACAACACATGATATAACATGTAAAATTTTCATTAGCAATAGAGCAAGCCTTACAATTTGAAAATCTTTATGATTTTTGAGCAATTTTTTCCATTTTTTGTGTTGCACATTGTAAAGTCTACTTATCACTAAAAATAAATAAATGGCAAATCTTTGCATTGGCTAAAGCGCTTAGTTGAGGGCATTATTAAAATTAGACTTGTGCTTGGCTATAACCTTGTTTGACTTTTATTATGGTAATGCCCTTAATTTTAGGTTTAAATTTTTCCATTGGGTTTGCTAAATCATTTAGAAACAACAAACATTAATTTGGTGGGAGTTCAAGGCATCAATTTGCTGAGATTCCATGTGACCAACATGTTAGAACAACATGTGCACTTGGCTTTGGCATTGTAGTTGGATAAAAATGAAAAAGAAGAAATCAAAATTTTTAGCTATTGTCAAATTGTATTCATCTATCAAAGTTAGGTCTATGGTACTCCAACGAGATAAGAATAAATGTGGAAAACCTTGTTCCATGTATTACTCTTGCAAAACAAGACATTTGTACACAAGATCATGGCGAATTAAAAGGAATGATGTGATATAACAAGTACCTCAACAAATAAACTAAATATGCATTTACCTTTGTCTTTCTAAAGGTGATGAATTCATCGAATGACAATCTTAGCACAAAACCAAATGCACAATGCATAAGAAAGGAAATACACAAACTTGTGAATTGTCATATAGCTCAAAACAAGCATTTCCCAAAACCCTAAAAAATTGGATCTTATTTTTGCTTGAAATGTTGCTTGAATTGTCACATTTTATAGGTTTGTATCAATTGAACAACACATGGATTTTCTTATAAATCAATTGTTAATGTCCAATCAACAAGCTAAAATAAATATCGATTGACATGCGATATTACACATGCGATACTTCATGCACACAAAAGGACAAATATAAGCAAAATATTCATGTGCACCTTTGCATTGTACAACATAATTAGTGCTTTCATGAGGAAACGTTGCCTAGTATAAAAAGGATTGCATTTCAATTTTGAAATGCATGAACTTATAACACAATCAATCTAAATGGTTGAAACAAGATTTTGAAAAGCTCAAGACATCAAACTCAAGCACTTCTTAAACAATCAATAGGATTGCCATATGAAGACTCATGTTGATATATAATGCTAAAATGCTGCTTGTTTCTTCCCCCCATATTTAAAACATGTTGTAAAATTTGTTTTGGTAACATAACATTGCTTGAAACCTCATTGTTTTCAATGAATCCTACACCTCTAATGAAACATTAGTGATTAGAAAAGTTTCAAGATTGTATTATCTTGTGAGCCAAAAATAGAAAAAGACAAGCCCCTTGCAAATGAAAGGTGATACAAAGTGAATTCAACATGATTTGGTTTGATGAGGGGGGTTTGTTTACTTCCATGCAAATGCAACCATTGTAAGGATTGATAATGGAATTCAATTACATTGTGCAACTATTGTGAACCCTAACATATCTTTATGTTTTTGGCTATTTTTGCAAAAAGAAAAATTACATTTTCACCTTTATAAGATTTGATCATTGTTATTAGGTTTCACATTTGGGTGAAATTTCACACAAAAAAAAAACTAGTGGGGGCAATCCTAAAATAGTAAACCTTGAAATTTAATGCAAAAAAAAGAAAGTAAAATTTAGGTCCTATAACATTTTTGAATAGAAATATTTTCATAAGTTATGCTATTTGGGCTTTATGTTGTGCACTACCAATGATGATTGATGAAAAAATGAATTTGATTTTTGTAGAAATTGAATTTCATTCAAATGAAAATATTGAATGACATTGCATTGAATTCAAATACATTGGTTAAAATTTGATTTGCATTGAATTGAATTGAATTTCAATTCAAATAAATTCAATTTAACAATTGGATTAAGATTCAATTGACTTGAATTCAATTTGAATTGGGATGCAAATTGGTGGAGAAGCTATTGAAAATGTACTTGTGAATATGGTATTAGAAATAACTTTAAAAAAAGAGATCTTATAAAAGATCTTTTCATGCTTTTTTATTTGGGAATGAGCTAAATAGATTACATGTTGAAATTTAGTAGGATGAAATATGTGAGACCCTGTAGTTGTCCTACCTGAACCAACTTTGATGAATCATTATTGCTAGAATTAGATCAAATGTGGGCCAAGTGCAAACCATTTGCTTTCATTAGATAACACAAGTTTTCAGTCAAATGATGGCATGTGGCCAACTTTGACTTTCAATCCTACTTAGGTAAATACATTTGTAACTAATTTAAATTGTTGTTTTAAACTTTAAAGGTCAAAACCCAGTTGTTAATCTTGAATAATTATATTATTATTTTTTTTCAAATGACCTTCAAAAACCTCATTCATTCATAAGGTAACTTGTAAGGCTCAATGCCATATGCATTGTCACTTTTGAAAGCCTTAATTTTTGTAAATGCCTTGGTACCAAGCTCTGTCAACCCAAAGCCATAACACCTTACAAAGCATGAAGCCTAAGTCCCTAAACATGAGGGACCTTACATATAAGGTGCTGCCTTTTATATCTAATAAGGAATCTTAGGCAACTTATTACATTTTTTTTTTCTGTATCCATATTGGTGTTATTATTTTTCTATATTCATAATAGTTTCTAGGACCCACTCATTTCTTTTAGGGTTTAATTAGTTTAACTTCATTTCATTTTAGGACAACACATGTGGGTGGCAACCACACTATTTGTCTCTTAGAATCTCTTTTTTTCAATGTGTGAAGAAAGGAAACATATGCTTCTTATAATCTCTTTCAATGTGTGAAGAAAGAAAGCATAGGCTTCTCAGTTGCAAAGGATATAGACCAAGGAAAAAATAACCGAAATTTTAAAACAAAATTTCAACATTGTCTTGTGTATTTGTTTTTGGTAGGGATTCTCTTCTTGGTTTTTTGTGTAAACATGTGTTTAAAGGAGAATTGGAGGAATGGGCACTTGCTTTTGAAAATTGGTGATGTTTGTTGTGTGTTTTGTAGATAGAACGTTTGCAAAATGGATTTGGAGGAGAATTGGAGGAATGGGTTATTTTGAGAGATGATGATGGTTTGTATTGGTTTGGTAGAGAGATCCTTTGTGTAATTGGATTTGGAGGAGAATTGGAGGAATGGGTTGTCTTGAGGGATGATGATGGTTCGTATTGGTTTGGTAGAGAGAGCAAGCCTTTGTGTAATTGGATTTGGAGGAGAATTGGAGGAATGGGTTGTTTTGAGAGATGATAATGGTTTGTATTGGTTTGTTAGAGAGAGCCTTTGTGTAATTGGATGTGAAAGAGAATTGGAGAAATGGGTGTTTTAAAAGAGATAGTGTTTGTTTTGTGGATTTTAGATAGAGCTTTTGTGTGAAATGGATTTGGAATTTGGGAGAACTGGGGGATAGTGACTGTTCTTTTTGGCGAGAAGATGATGTTTTGATTTGTGTTAAGTTGTAGATTGAACTTTTGTGTCCATAGATTTGGAGGAGAAATGGAATAGTAACGGGCATTTGTTTTTGGAGAGATGATGATGTTTTTGTTTTGTATTTTGTACTAGAGAATAATTTGAAGAGAGAGAGAGAGAGAGAGAGAGAGAGAGAGATTATTATTTTGAGCAATCGCTGCTGGTTTTGAACAATCCTGTGTGGAGATTCCTTGGCTGATGATATAGCTATGGAGTTGCGTTGAAAAAATCTCAGCAAGCAAGCAAGCAAGCTCTGGAAAAAGCTCAAGAGGAGGCACAAGGTGCTTTACGGAAAGTCTCGAGAGGTTGTTTCGGCATGTCCGCCACGACGGGTCTCGATGGCATGTCTGTCGCACCCCGTCTCAGTCGAGCTGTTCAAAAGCTTGAGCGCTGGGCCGTTCAGCGTCTCAGGTAGGTATACACACAGCTAATCCCTCCTCCTCGTCCTGCTACCATTTTCTCAGCACACGGATTTCTTTTTTTTTTTCTGATTGTGGATCACTCTCTTTTCACTTCCCAAGCAAGTATGGATTGCCCACATTTCCACGTGCAGATTCAGCGATCAAGAGACAAAGAAGGCACACCAATTCATAGCTGCTTTTGCATTGAGCTGTACCCAACAACTCTCTGTGTCTGTCTGTGTTTGTGTCTCTCAAATTCTTTGAATCCAACATGATGGGTGTTGGTCTCTCTCAGATCTCTCTCTCTCTCTCTCTCTCTCATAACTCTTGAACCCAACATGATGGGTGTTGATCAATAACCACAGATGTATGTATGTATGTATGCTGTTGTTATCATGTATGTGTCTGGGGAGCAATTTTATTTTATTTTAATGTCTGTCTGATGATCATCATCCTGGAGGGTTTTGGAGCTCGTCTCTCAGAGGAAAGAATCATGAAAGCATTGCATGGGACAAGATCAACCCCCGAACTGACTTGAAAGTCCTCACCTACAGAGATTCATCATCCATTCTTGAAGGTGCAAAATTGTTTTCTGACCTAGTTTCTTGATCAATTGTTGTTGTTCTTGCAGCCATGCACAGAAATCTGTGTGCCTGGTAATATCCTTGTTTGTCACAAAGTGGACAAAAACTCTACTTTGTTGGGAGATTCATGATCAATGAGTTTCCTCCTTGAACATGATTGATGAGTTCAGGACAAATGCTAGAGAAAAGGGAAGTGGAACCATTTCTTTTCAATCCTTTTGCAACGCACAAAGCCCATGACAGCAACACAAAAGAAAACTTCCTTTCATCTTTGAGATTTACTTTGCCATGATCTTGCAGATTGTGAGAAATGCAAGTTGCTTCTGGACAAGCTTGTTGTGGTGAAGATTTGTGGTGCCCTTGGAAGAGCATTGGGTTCAAGTGAACCAAAGTAAAGCGAGCTCTACTACTAGTTCTCCTACTATCTCTGCAGTCAGATCCTGCAGTAAAATAGGCCATGAAAGGAAAATCCAGCTTCAGTAATCTTCAGCATTCAGAAGTTTTCAAAAGCTAAAAGTTTCTTGTTGCCTTCAATGTGATGCCCATTCTAAACCTTGTCATGCTTTAGAAGGATCCTCTTACAGCAATTCTCTTGCAAGTAGGTATCTTGGTTGAAGGAGGCACAACAAAGATGCAAATGGATTTGGACATCTGGCAGTTGAATTTTGGGTGCAGCTGATGTCTCCAGCAACAAATTATACTCTTAAGAGACAAACCCTGATTGCATGCATGCATGCACTCTCAAGTAGTTTGTTTTATGTTGCTGTACTGCAGGTCGCTGATTGAGGTTCGGTCAGGAAAAAGCTTCATAGACATTATTGTTGAACACATTGAGGTGCAAATACTCTACAAGTCTTTCTTGGTGTTTCTACCACTTGTGGTCAATGTCGCTCTTTGTTTATGAATTGTGGGTTCTCAATCATTTGCCTTTGAAAAAGCATTTGGGTTTCTTAAGGAGCATCCACATGGCTTTGAAGACTGGAAACCATGATTGGGTGCATGCTTTCAGATGTTTTGAATACAAACAGCATTTGACTTGATAAAAAAACTGACATCAAACTTGACAAGATCATGGCAATTGGTAATTTGCAGGTGCTGAATTTCAGGTATGGCACAAATATACTTCTCATTCTTGCGACTTCTGACAACACAGATGAACCTCTTAGTCAGGTGTGATCAACTCTCCATTGTAACTTAAAAAGACATCTACTTCTTGGTTCTTACTAGAACTATCAGCTTAACAAATCTTTCTGTCTCTGCAGTGATAATGCTGATTGATGTTTCAAGGGAGGTGGTGTTAGGTCTTCTTCAAGAGCTCTTTAGGCTGTCTTTTGGACTATACTTTTTTTGTGACGATGTCAATGATTTAAAGAGCTATGATCCCTGTTGGTACTCTTGATATGCTATGTGCAGGCTGTGAGGAAGTACAGCAATTCACATCTTAAAATTGTAACTTTCAATCAGGTGATCATTTTGGGTGGGTTCAAGAGTGAAATATGCATTCATTTTCTTTCAATTTTGTGCAACCCATCATCAACCAGTTTTCTCTGAAAATGCATTTGGAACCATGGCTACTGCTAGACATTGAACTAGAGGATTGCATCTTGATGAACTGTATTGTGAACTGCACAGACTGAGTATACACGAGAAGTATGGCCAGTCAGATCAAAACTAGGTGAAGATGGCAGGTAACCCACTTTTGCACCAACTCTAAGAAGGTGAGAGATATAGGGATAACATTGGATTTGTGGCAATGTCAAGGATCAGATATACATAGCGAGCTTCTGATTGAACTTCATCTCATAGGTTCCCTTCTCTTGTTGGCAATGTGGCACCAAAATCAGCTGCCCTGTAAGGCTGCCTCTTCACTGATGTTATGTCCCTTGCAGATACTTGACCAACAATGGAGACTTGTTTGCAGCTCTTGCATTCAGTGGAAAGCTTGAAGAGCTTATTGCACAGGTCCCAGAATCCATCCAGATATAATTCTGTTCTATACGAAGTATGTCTGTCCTGCCACTGAATGAGTTCAGTTCTCTTGCAAATGTCAAATGCAAATTTTCTTTTTATTCTCAGGGCTCAACACATGGGGTGCAGGGTAAAGAAATCCTGTTTATTGCAGATTCTGAAAACTTGGGGGCAACAGTAGATCTAAGTATCCTCAGAATCCTGACTTATGTAAAATACATGAATTGATGAATTCAACACAATGCAGTGGAGACTATTTGGAAGGTCTAATTTTTTCAAGCAGAGGATGTATTAGTTTCACTATAACAAAAGATGAGAGATTTGATTATAAACCAGATATCCTGATGCATCTCCATGAGACCCAGAGTGAATACTGCATGGAGGTATGCAATTTTGTGAAACTGCAACCCTTGACCAAAGGCAGGTGGAATCCTTCATGATCAAATATTCACAAGTTAACTTGAACCAAGTTGTGCTTCAGAACACGAAGAACCTGAAATAATCTAAAGCATTGAAATTGGATTTTTGTTGATACTTATACAGCACAGTTTATTTGGTTTCTGGAGATCCGATTCCTGTTCCTTGTGGGATAACGATGCAGGTTAGCCCACAGAGGATTGGTGGGGTTGAAGGTTGTGCACGCCTCTTGCCTGAAGGCAGTATTGAGGTATATATCCATTTGTCTTTTGATTTCAATTTGCTTGAATTGTCCAGTATCTAGATAAGTTCTAAGAAATGGGTTTTCTGCTTAGCTCAGTATGCAATTTATGTCTGACTTTAACATGTGTGGAGCACTCTCTACTCGTACATCTATCCCTTTGCAAAATGGGAATTGATTCTGATCTATCTCAGAAAATGTCTAATTTTCGACCAACTGTTGAAACACTCTTTTCAGATCTGAAGTTTAATTGAAGGATATAATTATGTTGTAATTCTCATGGGTAGGATTTTACATTTGGTGGTTTCTGTTGAAGCAATTAATTGTTGACTGTTATTTTGAGCTTCTTGTAGTTTTTGTGCAGCTCCTTGAGTTTGAAGAGGTTCCAGAAAAGCCTGTAAGTTTTGTCCTTTTTTCATCTCCTGCATCGAATATGCACCTGTATATCTGGGTGATAATGTAATAGAAAGGACTAAGTAAGAAAGAAGGAACTCAACTTGTTTCAGAGTTCAAACCACATTGAATGGACAGAGAGAGCAAAAGGTTATCAGTGGTGCCAGTCCAACATATATTTTGATGGAGTAAGAATCTGTGTTAAAGCTAGTTGTGGAGCTGTGTTGCAGGTTGATGCTACAAAATCAAGTGAGATCATGGTTCTCAACACAAACAGCTTGTACGTTTCTGCTACAAAATGGCAAACTGTTTCCCATTCCCACTCTAAGGTTGTTTGCAGGTGAAAAGGGAGGAGAGACTTGAGTCCCAGATTTTAGGCCCATATGCATGTATCTTCTGCAAAAGCAGCAAAAATGCTGCTTAACTTTGAGCATGAACCAAATTTCAGCTTCTGTTAAGTCTTTGCATGTAATTTGGAGTGGAAGAGAGACCCAAGTTCCCCTTTCTGCTCAAGTAGATGGATTAGAGATAATTCCATTCTGCATGTCTGTTGATGACCCAACTTTCCAGATCATGGTCTTGTCAAGGCTGATTCCTCACATGAACAATTTCTCATTTGAGCTTGTTTCTAGGATGAATATCCTCCAGAATACATGACAGGAGAGAAAGAAATCCCCACCTTGACACATTGGTGAGTTTTCTGGCAGGTGGGTAAATCTGAAGGCAGTCAAGAGGCTGGCTGAAAATGAAGCTCTAGAGATTTTCTGCTCATTAGAGGTGTGACAGTCAAAAACGTGTTTGATTCTGTACTCTGGAAGATTGCATGTAAATCTGGTTTTTTAGAGACAGAAAATATTGTGTTAATACTGGTTAGAAGCTTGTGGTTTGGTGTGATTCACAGGCAGCAGATGGGAAAAAAGAAATTTCATACCAGCTTCAAACTGCCAGTGGGGATCCACTGTATTCGGTCTGTATTCTGGTCTTGGGTAGGGAAAGAAAATGCAGGTTTGGCAGTAATGCACAGCATATACATTTCTAGCTGGCAAATGTGCTAGTGGTTTGCTTACATATGTTCTCCGGTTTCTGGTTTATCAGATCATGATTACATGCATACAACTCTTCTGCTGCTGTATTTTTGCAGGTCAGTGATGAAATGTTTGACAATCTCCCAATTGAAGGGAACTCTGACCTGTTACTCATCCAGGTAATGTATCCTTCCTGATTTGTTGGCCTCAGGCTACAATTATGCCAATGCTTTGAACAGTTTTCTATGAACTTGGTTCCAGATTACAATTTGAGACTGTGCTAGAAGACATATCTTTGGTGGCAATGTTAGTAGACTTTGTCATAATGTTTTGTGTGAAGAACAACTGTAACTCTCTCAGAAGTGCATTTAATCTGTTTAGTATTGAACTGCATGTTTTTTTGTTAAGGTCTTGAGAACTTTGGCAAGTTCTTACCATATAGAATTTATGATCAACATATTGTGTGATTCTGTTTCGTTTTGCAGTTTTTTGATGGAGCTGTTGCTATAAATGTCCCATGTTCACGGTTTCTTCCTGTCAGAGCTACTTCAGAGTTACTCATTCTACAGGTGAGATTTTTTCTGAATCACAAGTATGAGTTATAAATCCTGGAAAAAGAGGAGCTATTTAATTTGTTGAAAGAGCTAAAGAAAAATGTTTGGCTGCAATTTCTGCAGTCAGATCTGTATGATTCCAAAGATGGTTGCATGTGCCGAAACTCTTTGAGAGAGTCTGTCGGTGACCCAATAATTGACTTTGATGGCTTCCAGCTCAAGAAGGTAACAGTCACTGTCAGCCCAGTATTTTGGATGGTTGATGCATTCCAGAAACTGAATACATTGATTCTACAGAAACCTAGATCAACAAACAAACAACAAAAGCATCTTGTGTTGCTCCATTCTTCACACCAAAAGACTGGCTTTTCTCCTCAATATTTGTCATGGGTGCAGCAACACTTTTGTCATTTTCAAAACCAGTTGCCATGAGGCTAGAGTTAAGGGAGAGGCTCTTGTGTTATGTTATATTTTTGAAGTAGAAGGCACAAAGTAGATGCCACCATGATGACTAATTTTAGGAAGCTTTGGTTGGCCACCCAGATAGGTGGTTTCTGTGAGCGTATGAAAAATGTCCCAAGTCTATTGGCACTTGAAAGCTTGAAGGTGGTTGGTGATGTATGGTTTGGCAAAGACATTGTGCTTCAGGTGTGTGCAAAACGCTTTACACATATTTTCACATTGCACATCTGACCCATATGTAGATATATGAATCTGTCTTGAATGTAGCAGTACAAAGTGCTTATAGCCAAAGAGAGTTTTCATGTGTGCAGGGCCAGGTTGTCATTTGGGCCAAGAAAGATGAAAGATTGGAAATTCCTGATGGTGCTACAATCAAAGACAAGGTGTGAATTTTTCAAGGCCCTTTCTTCTTTGAGACAAAAGTTTGACATTGAATTAAAAATCCTTTATAGAGCACTTGGAATTAAAAAAAAATCTAAAGCAGAGGTACATCCATCTGGTGTAATTTACTCGCACAGTAGGGGGTATATTTCATTTCAAGGAGGGTTCTTACACTTTATCAAGGTCCTGCTATTTACAATGCGGGTTCATAAAGTCAGTGCAGGTTTATCTCAGCCACTGATTGTACATCTGTCTTGTTTGATCTTGTCCATTGGCCTCTTTCATCACAAGGGGTGAGGCCCTCAGATGAGGGCATTACCAGAATTGGATCTGCATGTGGCTATTGCCTTGTGCAGGCCCTATTATGGTAATGCCTCAACCTAGGGTGTTACTCTAAGTTGGGTGGAGAATGAAATTCTTCTTGTAATTTTACAGATTTGCCTTGTTCTGTTTCTGTTGATTAGCTACCTACATTGTTATAATGTGAATAATAGAATGAAAAATTTCAGAGGATTCAAAGTACTTCTGCAGTTGCAGATTGATTTCATGAGTGGCTTACATGTTTGCAGCTTGTTACATCAGGACCCATGTGCACAGATCTGTAAGTGTTCTTTCTTCCCTTGACTGCAACCCATTAATCATGCATTTGTTTGTTGAGTTCTCCTGCAATGTTTGTAACTCAATGGTTTTGCAGTGGAGAAGGGTCTTATCTCAAGACGCTTCTGGGATTTGAGGTACCTGTCCCAAGGGTAGTAGGCAACGTGGAAGGTATTGAAAATCTGGGAAAGTTTAAAAGATTGGCCTTTTCCCAATGTCAAAAAAACTGTCAGATTACAATAACACCCTCGCCGAGATCAACAAAATATGTAAGGCCATGCATGGCCTAGTAGGGACTTCACACTATATAACCTGTCCTCAATATACACTAAGTGAAATCTTATAGGTTCTGAGGTGTAGGGTAACAGCTAGCATATCTTAAGTGTAGCCATTAGCTGGTGCGCCAGTACAGAGGGTCCTCTCACTTATAATGTGAGCAATTACAAGATGTATGAGTGGCAGGGCCCAACGTATTGGCCCACCTTGAGTGGGGGTTGTTTTGCAAGATGCAATGCCCACCCACAAGATCATTACATCTGCCCCCATGAGGAAATGAGCCTCATTTCAGTAGAATTCCTTGCTGACAAATTTATATTTGAGCTGCATACTCACCACAATCATAATTTGGCAATTTCCAATGAAATTTGGCCATGACACAGGCTTGGCCACAAGTGCGGTGTTTAGATCTAACAAACTGATTTTGGCAACTTTTTAAGGGTCATCTGTGGTTTACCTTGCACCTAGTTACAGGCTATAGGAGGCCATCTACCTAGTCAAGGTGCACCTAGGTCACTCTGGTGAGATGAGAATGCTCAGGATAAAAGATTGAAGTTGGGAGGGGTAGGTGTAATGGTCAGTAGGGTGAGGCATCTCTTGTATTTACTTTAAAGAGCTCTTGTTTCTACTTTAAAGAGATCATGGAGTTTTTAGCTGAGACATTGATGGATGGAGGTGGAACAACTTTCTTTTAAAAAATCAACATTAATTTTGTAGTGTGGGTTCTGTAGGGTAAGTGTCAGGTTCACTTTACACTAGGAGTCAGGGCCAAAAAAACTTGGGGCCAATTTTGAGCATTTTTTGGTTGGAAATTGGCCTCCCAAATTTGATGTTATCCTTTTTCCAGCCTTGGGGCCAATACAAGTGGCCATAAAGTTCAGCATTCATTAGTACTTGGGGCAGATTGAAAAGTTTTTTTTCTATTTCATTCTTGACACGTAGTGTAAAGCTACACGCCCTTGAGGCTGATTTCAACTTTTGCACCAATAGGAATGCTGCATTTGGGTCGAACGTTGGCCCTGACCCCTAGTGTAAAGCAGGCTTAACCTAATTATGCAATTTTAATACCCTACCTTTATAGATACACCCCTACTATATCAAGTTGATTTTTGATATATTCATGCCAAGGACCAGGGTATCTAAAGATCCAAGAATGCTCATACCATGAAAATATCCTACCTTGGAACAATTTTTCCTACCTAGGACCCTACCCATTTAACCACATAAGACCCTTAGATTTAAAAATATATATAGATATCTACTTATATAATATCCCTGGGCGGTCGTCCTTTAGGGGTCGAAGTGCAGTGACGGCTTTAGGTGACAAAACCAGTTTTGGTCCCCCTTTTGTTTTCTGTGTACTGGAGTTATCCAGAAAGTCACCCTGTCTTTGGGCCTGCTTCCACT
>Ga0209208_10001072_pt1 | contig 38050 bp, 24 predicted proteins | sample S1TSphfallax_3_FD_187694 | JGI IMG/M metagenome (GOLD analysis project Ga0209208, IMG submission 187694) | Host-associated microbial communities from peat moss isolated from Minnesota, USA - S1T2_Fd - Sphagnum fallax MG (SPAdes) (version 2) | ecosystem: Host-associated > Plants > Peat moss >...
TCGCAACTAACAGGCTGCTCTCTGCTCATTGCCTCCCTCTAGGGTTTTTCTTTATTTTACAACTTTGTTCGGCCGATCTTACGGCAGAAGCACGTTTAAATCCCCTACTTATTGATCACAACAAGATTGGTTGTAGCTAGCCGGAGCAGAAGGTTCCGAATTGGTGGGCATGGCGCTGCAAGCGGAAAGCTTTCGACCCTTTTCAGAGTTTTTTGTCCATTATGTCAACGACTTTCGTTACAGAAAAGAGTTCTTTATGCAGCATGTGCATGTGCTAGTGGAAGTGAATTACGAGAATCTGGGTCGTACTGCAGATGAGAGCTTCTCTACTGAAAAGCTCGAGAACTTAGCCCGTTATCCACCAACGTCCGGTTCCATCATGTCGTATGAGGAGGTGGTGCAGGACCCTGTCCGCAATGCCCCTTCTTCGTACCCATCCCATCATGTCATATGTAGCTCCTCCTACCAACTTCGGCGAGGTGAAACCGTAGGAGTTTTCACACAATCCATTGGGTCTCGAATTGATTTTGACCTTCTTCGCTGTTGTTTTTCATTATTGGTGGGCCAATCTCTAATCCGGTTTAGGAAAATCCTGCTTGGACGCTCACCTATTGACCTCCAACTGGGTTTGCAGCTTCATTTTTACGATCTTCAATCCAGTGAACGTGACAAGAGAGGGAACAAGAGACGATGGTTGATCGCATGGACTCTTGCACGAGACGCCGTGGCTAGTCGACAAGAAGAAGAGCGGAAAATTCCAACGGACTGCGTCCTCACACTAAACGCAGCCAAAGGAAGCCTTGGATTGCCGAGGTGCAGATCCCAGGGAAGAAAGTTTGGATACGTGCTTATAGCAGTCCTAAGGCAGCTGCGCTGGCATCCGATGTTGGTGCCATCTGCTATGGCAGTCGCCAACGTCGTGAGGCTCTTAATTTCGAACAAATCCCTCGATTACTTCCGGAAATCCCGCGAAACCGGTGTGAAGTCCGAGAGCAAATTCAACGTCTCAGAAGGAACCCACTGTTTCGTCTCATTTATGAGGTACCCGAGGAGTTTTTTCTCATGGATATTGACGAGCACTTCCAAATACAGGGCAAGAAGGAACTTACGGAACTTAAACTTGAGATCATCAAGTTGATAAGGTCTGTGAGAAAGAAGAATGCGGCACCACCTTTGATTGAGACCGGAGAACCACCCCAAGACATTCCTCGACTGCTTGAATCGACGAACCGGATGATCAAGCGGAATGCAAAAACACCAATATGTTATGGTGATTAATCCTGGTTTCATCGGATTTTTTTCCATCAGTTTCTGGCAGACCTACCTCCAATAGTCAAGACCAAGGACCCACGGAAACACTGTTGTTCTTTGGTGCTCCAATTCATTAGGTGGGTGGAGACTAAGCTAATAGCACCTCAAGTATCAGGGTCCAACTTATCTCAGATGGAGGTTGAAGACCCTGCTGCAGACATTGCTCCACTATGCAGTGCAAACATTCCTCATCCTCATGAATTAGCACAAGATACTGCACAGCATGACTTGCAAGACCTCGGTAGCTGCTCATCTCTCATGAATGAGCCGGTGACATTCCAAGCTGCAACCCCAGACAAAGGAGGCATGAGCATGGCCATCAGGCCTCCAACAAGCAATTCTTGTGAGTTGAGACATAGCCATTCAATTCTATGCTCACATGGTGTTGGGAATTGTAGCACATTTGTTTTCCTTTTTTGGTCTGATTGTAGTGCCTGACAAATCTCAACGTTTTCAAAATACTCATATCTTGCTCCTCTTGAGATGACAAAGACCTTCAATGTTCTCATTTTAATATCATTATGCCTTTAATGCACCTCATGACGAAGAGACAATAAGGAGATGCCTGGTTTGCTCCTAGTTAGAATCCAATTGACCTATACTAACCATTGTATGACATTGCTTGAATGGATAGTGGATCAAGCTACAACAACAACATTGTCTTCTCCAATTCCAAACATTGTTGAAACAACAATATTGCCTTCTCCAATTTCTAATGTTGAAATTGCAAATGAAGGATGTCAAATTGGGGCCCTAGAGCTTCTTGAGGACCTCCAGGTAGGTATCAATTTGAACTCAATCCAATTGTGTGCATTTAAGAAATTGTTTTTTGACTCCAAAACCTAATTTCCTTCCTCTAATAGTCTCCTTGTAGAGCTTTGTGGCTGTTTGTTAGGATGATTGCATTTTAGGGGAGAACTCAATAGACCCCTTGCAAGTGAGGGTTGAAACGAGCACTGGACCCTTGGAATCGAAGGACTAGGTTTGGATTGTCAAATGACACCATCACAATCTCAATCCTTTCCTTTCACTTGTAAGTATGAGCTTCACACACCCAATTATTCCACCTTTTTTGATATTTTTTTCAATGCAAATAGATCATAAGAACATGAAAGTTCCTTTGCCCATTTATGAAACTATTGCAATTTCTAATTTCACTAGGTTTTAGTCCTCTTTAAATACCAATCAACTATGTTCCTCCACAAGACAACGACAACACTTCAATGGTTCACTTTCCTTATCTTCATGAACAAACACAAGGTACTACAAAGCTTGATTTGACAAGCCCCCATGACTTACCTCATGAGTATCAATAAATGATCTTCCCAAATGCAACCCTAGAAAAAAATGATGTGGATTTAGTTTGTCAATCATGTGCCAAACATGTAAGTGTTATGAGTGCAACACATGTTTTCAATTCAATAGTGATGGTGTCAAGAATTACAACGTCATGCCTTTTTTATTCTAATCCCCAAGCAATTCAAAGGTTTGGGGTTATTCATTCTTTTATGGCTCACATGATCTTTGAAACAATATGGATTTTAATGCTCTTGTTTAGTTATGCATCTTCAATGGTTGGGACATGAGTTAGAACATATACTTGATGTTGGGCTTTAATGGTGTTGTGGGTTGTTTAGTCAAAAAATTTCAAGTTAACCTTCATGAAGAAAGGGGTAACTTGGGTTTAGTTAGTCATGAATTGAACTATGTTAACTAATGCATGATGCTACTTGAATGGGGAATGGATCAACTTCCAACAAGAATATTGTCTTCTCTAGCTCCAATCATAGTTGAAACAACACTATTGCTTTCTCAAGTTACAAATGTTGAAATTCCAAATGAAGAATTTGAAGTTAGTGCAATTAACCTCCTCAATGCCCTCCAAGTATGTACATATCAATTTGACCTTGATTCAAATGTATCATGCTCCAAAAAATCACTTTTTGACTTCAAAGTTTAATTTGTTTTTTTTAATAACCTTACAAGTCCTTGTGGGTCTTGTTAGGATGACTAAATTTTGTGGGAGGTCTCTGCAAACCATGTGGAAATGAGCATTGAGAAAGTGCAACCAAGTAGCATAAGCAAAGGACTTGACACGCAACCAATAAGTGAAGGTTTAGATTGTGAAACGACACCAATGTTGTTAGCATCAATATCACAATCCCAACCCTTTCCTTTCAATTGTAAGCTTAAACTACATGCACCCAACTATTTGCTTAGATGAATAACTATTCCACCTTGTTTGGTATGCTTTTGAAATGTAAATAGATCATGAGAACATGACAAGTTCCTTTGTTCCACCCATTTGTCAAACTATTGCAAAAAAAATTCACCAAGTTTCAATCCCTTTTCAATCCCAATCAATGATGCTTCTCCACAAGGCAATATTTCAAAGCTACATTTCCCTTTTCTTAAAAAACAAAGTCAAAATACTCCACAACATGCCTTAAGAACGCCCTTGGAATTACCTCTTAAAGGTGAACACCTAACTTTCCAAGTTACAACCTTAGAAAAACATGCCTAAATAGAAGGCATGAAGTCTCCAACAAGGGCCACATATGATTATATCATCACCCATAGATCAAAAACCTTAAATACAATTGATTCTCCAAACCACAAGCAATGTTTCCAAGACATATATTTTGAGATAGAAATTGAACTTTGGGTGGCTTTGCAAGATTCATGATCAATGTGCATATGAACAAATATTGTATAAAATGTGAAGAATAGATAATGAAGACTTTTTTTTTTCTTGTGAATTAATATATAAACTTTTTGTTTTAGCCCAACATACATTAGAAGAAAAAATGTTTTTTATACTTTGTTTTATGCAACTAAAAGTGTTGTATGCAACTAAAAAATAATTGCATATAACATTTTTTAGTTGCATATGACACTTGTAATTGCATTGTAGACAGGTTACAAAAAATATTCTTTCTACTAATGTGTGCATATGAAAAAAAATGAAAATGTAAATTGTATATTAAACAATGGCAAACTACATTTTTATGTTGATGCAACAAGTAAATGTACTTCAAAATGGCTCATTTAAAAAAAAACAAAATTTCACATTGTCATGGAAGCTAATATCAACCAACATCACCATTAATTGCTAATATCATTGCTAACATCATCATGGATGAAATTCATTCATTTTCCATCCATCACTAGTTTGTAATTTATTTATAAATGACTTATAATTGATTTATAGTTAATTTGTTATTCATTTTCAATTTATTTCTAATTGGCTTGTAATTTATTTGTGGTTGATTTATAGATCACTTGTGATTCAATTGTAATTTAGTTATAGTTCATCTTTAGGTCACTTATATTTTAAAAAGTTTTGAAAAAAAAATCCTTAAACAATGGGCGTATGAAAACTTCTTTGAATTAGGTCCCCAAAAGGGTATAAATAAAAATACATCTCCCCACTATTCTTAATATGGTAAAATCTTGCACCATAACCTTATTGTTTCATTTTATGTTCATAATTTAAGTTGTTATCATAATAAATTTTCATTTTCATTTTTTTCTTACACATTTCATGCTATTGTCTTTGATTTTCATGTTTTATGTTTAGAATTAAGTTTAGACCAACTTTTGCGATAGTTTGTTTTGGTTTTCACATACCTTGACAATCCCTTTTTATCGTCATGGTTTTCATTCCCACGACACACACAAATCCATTCTATTATGTTAAATTTGCATTTTTTTGTGGTATCATTGGTCAAATGGTAACAATGTCCACATATCAAAAACAAGTTTAAATCCATATTAATGAAAACCCAAGTAGATACTCTAAATATATGCACCTTTGAAAAAAATGAAATTTAAGGGAAAAAAATATGTTAAGGACACATGAAAATATGATTCAATTCTTGCCATTAAAAAATCCTTAGTTAGAATTTGGCTAGGATTTGTTAAGGAAGGATTTCATAGAATAGTTTATTATTTGATGTTATATCACATATTGAATCACTATAAATAATTTGGAATAAACCTTTCAATATTAATCTTTCAATTTTCTATCATTCTAATCAACTAAAAATTGCATATTTTTTATTTCAAAATCCCATTGTTGAAAGTGGGTGTACTTTTATTAGAAAATAATTATCTAGGTGTTTCCATAATCAAGTTATCTATCTATAAACAATTTTCAATGACCAATTTGATAATCCGTATTATTCATTATAGGTGTCCAAAGAAAGGACATTATGCATAAATGGGCATTGCAATAAAAAAAGTGAACCACCTTAATGTGCATTTGCCCAATTGGGTTGTATGTGGATTCAAAGGTTGTTTTCAAAATTGCCTCCAATTCATAATAGTTGTTTTGGATTTCCTTATGTAAAGAAATCTTTTGTTGGGTGCCCATGGCATTTTACAAAAACTTCCTATATTCACTTAATTAATGTGCCACAAACTCATGTGGCTGAAATTAAATTGATAAGTCAAATTTTATATAACCATTACTTGCCAAAATTTTCAGAATTAAAAAATCAAATGTCGAAGTTAAAATTTTAATTTTAATTAGTTATTTAGCAGTTTGTTACTAAATCCAATCGGGATGCATGGTATTCTTTTGAATTTGTATAATATTTGCTTGGAAACCACATTTGTAAAGATGGAATGTTGAGAGTTTGTTGAAACAAAGGATTTTATGCAAATTAAAGTCAAGAATGTCAATAAATTTAATGTGTGCTGTTTTTTTGCATTTTTTGTCTTTATACATTATTGTGTGCATGTTGGCACTAGGAAAGTTTGATTGCTTGAACTTTAATTCTCTTGCTACATCACCTAAGGTTTACCCACAAGTTCGGGTCCCCACCTTTATTCTAAGGGTTTCTAAAAAAACCTCTTTTGTTTTCCTTCTCATATTTTTATTATAGATGAAAGTTTTGAGAACTTGAATTTTGAAAGATGTTTCACCTTTAGACCCTTTTTAGTTTTGTTCAAAGGGTAATGAATTGGGAAGCTCAAGTCATGATCATGGTCCCTATCCTTCCTATTGTCCTTTTTATCACACAAAACTTTCAATACGAGGGACAACTTTCATATTTCAAATATACGTTCAAAGTGAACCACTTTAGCCACTTTTTATTACTTTAGCCAAAAAATGATGATGTATAACAAGTATGATAGTGTATAGCAAACTTTTTCTTGGTGGCAATCTTTTCGCAATCCCAAGTGCAAGTAAAAAAATTTGGAATGTGCATGCATGGTCAACAACTTTTCTTGACTCAAAGTTTATTTTAAATCACAAGTAACCTTGATCCAACAAATGGATTAAGAGGATTGGGTACATTCAATGTACATATTGTATATAACATTTAATGTTTTTACATTTGTAGCGTGTCATTGAGTGATATGTTTCATTAAAAAGGGAAAACAAAATGAAATATATATATATATATGCCCATCTCAATGATCTTCCTTTTTTATTTGACATGTTTCTCTCATTAAAATACTGAATACTAAAGTTTGTATGGCTTATCAACATTGAAATTTCATGGTTTTCGAGCAAAACGTTTAAACAAAAATAATAATTTTCAAAAAAGTTGGTGGATTATTTTTCTTATATCATTTTCATTCTTCACCTAAAATTTCATTAAAAAAATACCATTTATAATCTCACTTTTAAAATATATTTCTCATTTTTCATAGTTTGTGATGGATATTATTTTGATCCAAATATATTCATCACATACAAAATTTTCATATTTTATTTTATTTTATTTGAGGAATTGATGAAATCAAGTTCCAAACTTCTCAAATCTTTTCAAAGTTCACAATATTGTCATCAAACTTTAGTGTACGCATCTTGTCAAAAAAATTTAATGTAAAATATTGTACTCCATGACAATAATTTTAAGGGACTCTAGTGTGGTTATGCCCTTCCATTATAATTTCATCTCTTCAAAAATGTTCAACACACAATGTATAACTTTAATTCTACTTGGATATCATCCCTATCAACCTTCCACTTCATAAAAATTATAGAATAAGATTGAGCATATTAAATGTCAATTGATGAATAAACTTGTAACAAATGTGAAATGAAATTACATATTGCAAATCTATCTTCAGACCCCGAAGGCAAACGGCCCGAATTCAGATGAGAAATTTTCAACTGCATGCTTTTTAAGTGTACTAAGACTGGCATGTGTACCCTAGCTGCTGGCATAATGGCTCTGCAGTGTGCACTTTACGTGATGACAATCCGTAAGCATTGTACATATTCAACAGACTAAAGTGGAAAGAAACACGTGATGATGAAAAGCTGGTGAAGCCCATCTGGACAACCCTAAACCCGAGAATGTAGGGATACCAGACTTTGGCCCCATGGTTTCTAGGTGCATCACAATAGTGTAGTACCTTGGCAAGCTTGGACACTAGTTAAATTGTTTATAAAAATGTTGAAATTTTCAAAAAATTATATTTGTGAAGGAAGGAAATTTTGCTAAGGAGAGTAGAGAATCTATTGGAATGTTTTATTTTTATTTAGTTTTGACACGGAATCCTGAAATTTAATTAATTCATTATTCGACAGACATTTGTTGAAGCTGCCCTCGTAAACCCTATATCGGTCACTTGTGAAGAAGTGACTAGGGTTTACTGTAGTGAAGAAGTGAAGTTGTTTTGTTTCGTTTCAAGAGAGGATAGGCGAGGATATGGTATTGGGCATTGGGGTTCGCACTATGGAGTGGACCTCCTTGCTGAAGCGCTGGAGCAGCGACCATCCAGCAATTCACAACTTCCAATGGAATAGGGAGACCACATGGGCCTCGTCTCCCACCTTTGTGCTTGCTGCAGTGGTAGGCTACATCGCGGTGTCCCAAGCGCTAAGCGCATTACTTGCAAGAAGGAAAAACCCAGTACCGCTGGGCTACATACCCACATTGCATAATCTGTTCTTGGCGCTGGGATCCGCAGCAATGTTCATGGGTTGTCTGCAAGCGACAATAGCAGAAGTTGAAAGGAGTCCCAGACATAGCGCAGACTGGGTTTTGTGTTTTCCTCAGGGGATTCGAGCAGCAGGTCCTGTGTTTTTTTGGTCGTATGTCTACTACTTGAGCAAGCTCTACGAGCTTCTCGATACTCTCATCTTGATCCTCAAGAAAAGAACCCTTACTTTTCTCCATGTGTTTCATCACGCCACGGTCATCTTCATGTGCTACTTCTGGCTCCAATTCGCGCAATCGCTTCAGATCGTCGCTCTTCTCACCAACACTGCGGTGCATGTGATCATGTACACTTACTACTTTCTCTGCAGCATCAACCGTCCTCCTTCCTGGAAGAAAGTGGTCACCAATCTCCAGATTGTGCAGTTCGTCTTCAGCTTCGTCGCCTCTGTGGCAACTCTCTGGCTGCATTTCAAGGGTGACGGATGTTCCGGCATGTATGCTTGGCTCTTCAATGCTTTCTTCAACGTTACTCTGTTGCTCCTTTTCCTCAATTTCCACAGCAAGCAATACGGATCAAACAAAAGCAGCAGCCATGGGAGCCGCAATGACAAGCAAGCATGACCCTCTTTGTTGTAGCTGCTGCTAGAGGAGCTCTGGTGTGGGTTTCTGTGTCCCCCCCTCCCCCATTTTTTTTTCTTCTGCTCTTCTTCTATTCTTGTATGGATGCAATGAAGCAACTCCTTGTAATTCTCGAAACCATGAAGGAAAATTTCCTGCTCTCAAAAGAAAAAAATGTGCAATCAATTCTTTAGTCTGGAAAGCGAAATAGCAACAGTCTGCATTGAATCTTCATCTGGAAACATGATGTGCATCCATTTGTCTTAGTCTTGAAACAAGATGTGCATCACTTTTGTGTCAGTCTTTTGGTCTCAGAAAGCACAATGTGTGTGATCAAAGTCTTGGTCTGAAACAAAACATATGCCATCACTTTTGCATCAAGCCATCATGCTCTTCAAGTCTTCAGTGCATGCATGCACTTTTAAAGAGACTTCTCTTTCTCTCTCTTGCTTGGATCTTGCAATTCTTTTAGCCCTGGAAATTCTTGCTTGCTCTGAAGAGGAAAAAAACATTCAATGCTTTTGCAGCAATCAATCTCTGTTGCTGACTTTGCTATACATCCTTTTTGGTTTTTCTTTGAGCTTTTCTTTGTGTGTCTCTTGCCACTTTTTCTTGGTTTTGCAATGAAGCTTCTGTCAGCAGCTTCTCTTGTCTCTTTGCTCTTGTGAAGAGGTAGCAATTCCTTTTTGGTGGGGAGTTCTCCAAACCAAAGTGAGCATCATTTGGGTTCTGTCCTCTGTTCTTAACCCTCTCTGGAAGAAATTGTGCAGGAGACCCTTTTATGGGCTACACATTTGAACTGCTTTCTGCAGCACAATGTTTCCAACTCCATGATTCCAGTCAAGGATCTCAAGTTTCACCATTCAACAATGCACTGCAAAGGGGCTTTTAAGCCTATCCAAGTCACTGGGGTTTAGATTCTTACAACACACTGCTGCTGCACAGCATCAAGTCTTAGAAGTGGAGTTAAGAATAATTGACACTGATCACAATCTTCTTTGCCCTCTCCAAAGTTTCAACAAGTTTGCAATTTGTATTTCTTGCCATGTGTTGAAAGCCGTGTGCAGAGAGTGAGCAGTTTCTCTCCAGCAAGAGTTTGCAGTACAAAAAAAATACCCTTTTGAGGCTTCTTTGTTTACATCTCTTCATGTTTTTGCTATACAATAACCAACCTTGCAACCAATAGAAGCAGAAACATATTGCTCATTGTCCCAGTTTACAGAGATGATTGCATCTTGTGTGAAATTCATCTGGTGTGCTCTAGATAGGAAAGTGGTCTTCCTGAATCAGGACCACTTGCCAGATCTGATTTGAAGAGGGAAGAATGGATCTGCCCTTAGGTCTATCATCACCACAAATTTTCTCCTTTCACTACAGCTACAGAGATGTATCAGCAACCGTTCTCCAATGGCTTAAAGTTTTGGTTTTCTTCAGAGCTGTGCAGGGAACACATTGGTTGTTGAATGCTCTGATATGTGGCTTCCAACTTTCCAGACTCCTTGAACCACATCAGTGCTCAGGTGATCCTTGAGTCTCTTGAAAAAAAACCAAATCAGCTCTTTGTTATTCCTGTCTGAAGAGATGAAGTAGGGTAAGCTTTGGGTTAGCTGAGAAACCGTGAGGCTTGTTTGAGATGTTATCCCTATGATATGAAAGTTGAGAGGACATGAGAATCTCCAACAGAAGTCTCACCTCAGCTGCTGCAATGTGGACTTTCCAGAAAACACTGTTGAAGATGCTGCTCTGCCTTTTCCAGCTTTCAGGAGTGAGAGAGCTAGTCATCATTATTGCTGCTGTCAATATTCACCTGTGGTTTCTATTTACTGCTTGTTGTTCCACACTCAAAATATCCATATGAAATCCAGCATGTCAGACATTCTGAACCCACCCAATGTGCAATTGCATGAGAATTTAGATATCACTGACTTTACTAAGCAGACTTGCATGCACATCATCTACAGAAAAAACCCATGTAGATTAAACACCACAGTTTTCATGTATGGTAGTACAGAGCTCCAACCCAACACACTTACCTTCTGTCATGGAGAAAAGATAACAGTCAATTGTAGGCATAGTGATAAGTCACAAACCCTAGGGATGAACAACTAGTGGCAGAATGTGCCTTCAGGGTGCCTGGTGTTAATGAATTTTGCCAGATGAACTAGGTGGCAGAATGATCTGGTGAGGTACGCTTTCCAGTGTGGGACTTCTCTGGATGTTTCTGTTCTCCTTTAGACTGCTCAACTTGGTTAAGAGACGCCCAAGATATGGTCCCCCAAAGTAAGGGGGTCACTGCCTTTGAAAAAAAAACATCTCCAAACGTTTCACACTGTGAACTTCAATCAATTTAACCTCTATGAACGCACATTGTAAAGTTGACACATGATTTACATCTATGTTATCAAAAAAAATTGAAAATCCAAAACCAACTATGCTCTTTTGAAACAAGTTTCATTTTGATTCAATAGACCAAATTACAACTTGGAAATGGGTGGGAAAAAAATGTGATGATGAGGTAACCTAAGGTTCCATTAAACCTAACTTGATGTGCACATTTAGGCAATGTTGACACACAATGGGGTGGTGTCACCTAAAAAGGAGGGTAACATACAAATTTGTATGCTAAATTGTCAAAACAAAGTAATGAGTGCATATGTCATTATAAAAAACCCTAAAAACATAGAACTAGTGTGTGGAAGCAATACATTTTCTTATAGCCTAATAACATAACTACTTTAAGGACCTTGACGTTTCAGCACGCTCCAAATTCCTCTCTTTGTGGACTATCATGGCCTTCCATTGGGTATCCTAACAACAAATGGATTTTACACACAACATTCCCAAAATCCCAACAAAAATGTACGTATGGAAATGGTGAAGGTATGGATAAATAATGTCTACAACATCTTCTTCAAATCTTCCCAACTACCTCCCGCTATAGAGAACTTGATTGAAGCTCCCAAAGATTCAAGTACTCAATCTTTCCCATGCCTGCCCCCCAACTATGTCAACCACATTCAACTCGAATAGGAATCCCATTAAGGCCAATCCAAACAACCGCCTTGAACCTCTCATCATTTCCGTCTTAAAACTCTACTAACATATCGATTCCTAACACTTTGCTCACCAACTTCAGCGTAATGAAAAATCCTAAAGAAAATATGAGCAACCTATTCAAAATCCAAGCTTCAAGCATTCCTCCTAAAAGTTTCAACACAAAATAGACCAAATGGAAAAAATAATTTGAGTGCGAAAACTAGAGTGTGTTCAGCTTTCCTCATCACCTTCCTTCACTAGGCACCTTTTTTACTCCCTATAACAAATCTTGCATCACACCAACAATGAAAATCCAAGAAGCAACATTCCACCACCAACTTTTGATTTGGGTGTCGACATTCCACAAAGAGCAACACACCAAATTCCATAACTTGCAAACAACAAAAAAACAGAAAATAGCAAAGACATTAAGAAGCAAAATGCGACTCCTCCTCTAACATGAATGATCACCAACCATCCTCTCTCTTGGCATTTTCTTCTAGTACATCCATCAACCTAATACTTCATTTGTTAGGGCTATGTCATCATTTCTTTTGGTTAAGGCTTAGTCATCAAAAGTTTTTGTTAACACGGATCCTAATCATGATGGTTACAAAGTTCCCCCAATTTGATTCCCCATTCCCTAACATCTTTGTCATTTTCCCTTTGTTCCATGAGCAGGAGATTGGGAATGTTTCCCATTTTTTCATTGTTCACAACTTCTATTCCCCATTCCTCTTCATCATACTTGTTTAACTATCCTTGCCGCCCCTATATTCATCCTTGTGGTTGCCTTAGTCTTCCTTATAACTACCTTTATCACTAAAAACCACCCATGTTGCCCCCCTCTTCATCGATGTGGTCACCTCAATTCTCATTGCAACTACCTATTCATGCTTGCAAGACCCCACCCCCTTCTTGATTATGTAATGTGCTTGTGTTGGTGTTTGCAAGATGTTGGCACAAAGGATGGATTGACAATCTTGTCATGTTTGCTCGTTGTGCTCATGTACTCGCCTAATTGACTTTCGTGCACTTACCTTAAGTCATACCTAAATGTGTGTGTACATAGAGCCAATTACCATGAGGATCTATTTTAGAATTTAATGACCACCTCATTTTCACACCACATGTTCTAAATGATTAAACAATGGCAAATTGGCATTTGCAACACCCATGTCATAACACTTCACACTTCCAACTACTTGTGAAGCCCACCTTTGAAATAATTAGATATAAATATGCATTATTAATAACATGCCTATTTCCTACAACTAGGAAGCCAGGAATAGTCCATTACCTTAACAATCATGAGTAAAATCATTTAGTATTTTGCAAACAATGCCATTGACTTAACTCTTCATACTTTGTTTCTTCACATCATTTGTAAGTGTCATGTTTGTGTTTTCATTTTTTCTTTGCATGTACAATGTGAAGATTCATACGTGTAGATGAGATACAACTATTACTTCAAAGCAATACTATGTATACTCCATAGCAAGAACAACATTCATAGTTCCCATGGAAATTCAATATAATGGTTATTTATAATCACTACTCACAATGGCTCTGATACAAACCTATCTACTACATTTGCAACCATCCTACAACTAGGTTCAAGAATCACCCATGCCATCTTAATAGGAAAATACAATAGTCATTTGTACAAGAAAGTTACAAACATACATTGGTAACTCAATTGATAACTGAGTTGCAAAGTGAAAGTCAATGTATTTGTAGCTATAGAAGAATGCATGCACCAACTAAAACTCACAAACTCATAGAATTAATAGTCTTGATGACAAATGCAACTATAATTAACTTGATCCATATTGTTTTCCAATTTTAAAATTGGACATCAATGTTCAGTCGCATGACTAAAATAATATTGAGAAAGGCATTCTATAACCTTATAGTTCTTTGAACATACCACCCAATTCTCATGATATAGATAACCAAGTTACAAGGTGCAACTTACAACATGTCTACTTCTTAACACTTAGGACCAAACTAATTTATTACAACAAGCCTCTCATCCTACACACCCCATTAAAATCTAGTTTTAGCATCCATAGGGTCCCATATTATAGTGAACCATGGAGTAGTCATTGATTACACTATTCTATGTTCTTGCATTAGCATATGTAATACTTGAGGGAAAAAGGGGTGCAAGTCACATAATGGGCTCACTTGTGAGTACTAAAAAAAATTATGTAGAAAAAACTTTGAATATTTGGGATGTTTTTCCTGATAACATAAGAATATCCATGTTGTTTGGTTGCAAATTACCATAAATTCTTGGTGGTTGTTCACTCCCATAATAAGGCACCACCACATATAGTTTGGCTTTTGCTATATCCCTTCGTACTTATAAAAGGTCAACAATCTTATAAAACTTTGGTTCAATAAAAAAAATAGGATGCGATGCATGTGTAATTTTGTGACATCCTATGTGGATTGAATGCTATTAATAGCCATATTTTGTAAGCTCCTCAAGTCTTGTGTTTAATACAAATGACACATATGAAAAAAACATTGCATGTGATCTACTGTTATGGAACTAGGGAAAGAAGGATACTTAAACATGAATATTTATGAATAGAAAAATACTTGAGCAAGCGTTGTCCAAGAAGTAAATCAATGGCTATGTTTGGTGCTACTTCATGATGTGTTGGTACCATGCAAGACTTCATTTTACTCAACATGCAGTCCCCAAAAAACTTGTTACCACGTGATGAATTTATTGCAATTGGTACAAGGCAAGACAATTAACAACCTGACAAAGTAATATGCAATCTATAGCTAGGAAAACAAGGAATCAAATAAAGAAAATCAAATCAATGGAAATAGCAAACAAAGCAAAGACTATTGAACACAATTGAAATATTAGTAAGAAGATATTTTAGAATTAAAACTAGCATGTGAATAAACTATTTATGTCAATTGAGCATAAATTATGCAAGTTAGAGAATTATGGTCTACTTTCCACCAATCCATATGATTTAGGCCACAAATGTTCTCCTACATTTCCCCATTGATCAAGCCAACTCAAAATGGTTCAAAACACATTCTACACTTCAAGATGGTTCACTAGTCAAAATAGGCACATACCTTCTTTCAATGGATGACATATACCTAGAAGAAACAACCTACGTGGATGACCAATTCACAGTTCAATGCTCTAGTTCACAATGCATTATTGTTTAGAAAAACATGAAAGCACAAAAATTCCATAAGGTGGTAAGAGATTACAGTTCTAGCCACCATGTTTTCTAGCAAGGTCTTTTGGAATTTGTTTTTTACTGTAAATTTCCACACTTCTTGACATGTCCTAGGTCCATGTGAAGAAATCTACAAACCCCTATTCTCCAATCTGCATAAAGAAACTATCATAGACCATAGAAACCTATAGGAGGAAGGAAAGATAGAAGAAAAAAAAGACACCCCAACATCTATTCAATAGCCCCTAGAAAATTTTAATGTATTGTTTATTCACCATAAACTCAAATAACATATATATAAGAAATATAGCAACTCTTATTATAAGAAAAATGGGTGTTTACCACACACTCAAAAAAGGAAAAAGAAGTAGATCAAGAGCACCTACACATCAGAAATAGTTTTTGGATTATGCACGTCAACATCATCTTTCAAAGCATTCAAGACTTGCCAAGAAAACCACATTTTAGAATAACATTGCATTCATGTTTGCATAACATGGAAGCAAAATGTCTATGATTCCCAATAATGTGAGAATAATGAAAATGACAATAAAATTAAGATCCATCAAAAGAAAATTTCAAGAAAATAAAAGGGCGCCAAAAAAGAAGATGACAAAGGACAAAGCCCAAGTTAAGAAAAAAAAACATAAAAGTTCCATCGGTGGAAACAAAAAAGAAGGGACAATACATAATTTTGATATTCAATGAGAGTAAAAAAGACAAACAACATAAGTATGAAGGTTTTTTGAAAATAGTTGCCACTTGTGCATAAGAGATGGATTGAAAACCTACAACAATTTTATGGAGTTGCCCTTCCAGACCTAATGCTTCTTTTTCATGTGGTTTAACCTGCACTCCAAAGCCACTGATAAGAGGTTCACCTAATCACATGAAAGAACATCCAATCACAAACACAAATATTCAATCCTCAACTTCAACCCATGTCAATTGGGAAATTAACAAGTTTCTACTTTGTAACATTTAGTACCTATTGTAGTCCTAGATCGAACTCTCAATATAACTGTATTATAAAGGCCTAAGAAATAATGACATACTGGATACATAGGTGGATTCAATGATTTCAAGGGGTAGAGTACTAAAAGGATGCACCCATTTGGTAGTTGTCTGATAATAGGAAAGCTTTCCCTATATCAATTGCAAGAAAAGGAGCAAGATAGGGTTTCATGATGACAAATTAGGGGCCTTAGAAAAGATAAATCTAGTAACCCATGCACTACAATACATCTAGTGAAAAGGTGGCAAATTCTCACCTTTTGTGTTACATGTAGAAGACTAAGACCATGTACAATATCAACATAAAATATATAATATTATGTGGTAGAATCCTCCACCTAAACATGCCATTGACTTATATTGGCATTTGAATAATAGGAAACAAGTTCTAATGTTGGATATTCATCACCCAAAAAAACCATACTCCAAAGGTGATAATTTATTATGTGTAAAGCTTCTCCAACATTGTCTATTGCAAGTTCCATGCGGAATGATTCTCATTCATCAAAATGAAGTAATGATTTTATTGTAGCTATGGCTAGTAGCAAGTTGTTAATTAAAATAAGGTTAGAACTTGATTTTTAGTCTCGACAAAAAAAAATGCCCAAATAAGCTAACTTACAAAATTGCCCCTGCTTTTGTGGCTTGTAAACTTCTAAAGCTTTAAGAAAGAGTTCCACATGGTGTAGCATGAATAGGGCTTAGTCATAGATATTGGTTTATACTTGAACTTGTTGCCCACGCTAGCAACATAACTCATAACATATATGTAGTTGCATTCAACATTTAGAACACAACACATAATCTGCCCCCTTTTGAAAAGCACCATGTCATCTTCATTCCTTACAAACTAATAAATCAAAAGCAATAATACCACCTCTACAAAAGGGAACTATATAGGAGGTAAAACTCTAACTAACATATTTATAGACCCCCATCGAGTTTGATATATGAGCATCCATGCTCTTGAAAAATATCTACAATAGCAAAAAGAAAAATTGAGAAAGCATTCAAACCATATCTTCCCAATAACATATAAATAATCTAAAGTATGCATCCAATAATTTAAGCCAACATTGGTGCATCTCACTTTATTGTCAACCAATTGAACTTGGGCCAAAGAGATATGTCTACTAACTCTGCATCATTGGTGATAACTTCAAACATTGAAAATATATGGTGAGAAGCCATGGGAGCAAGAATTAAAATGCAACTCAAGGCCATTGTTAAATTGGTGGTGTAGTAAATAGAACGTACATATCCTTCAATTAGCAAAATTTCAACTTTACACAAAAAAACCCACGAATGCTAATCATTACAAATTTACATTTCTAGTGTCCAACACTGATTACATAAACCATATGCACAAAAAACATACACTTAAAAAAATGTTGGATGAAATTATTTACAAAAACTTGAATGTCACACTACATGTTGCCCCTATTTTGCCCAAAATTTTCTTAACATTCCCTAATCCTTTACAACCTATTATCTTAGTCTAGATTTTAGCTTTTGTCATTGTTGTTGCTTGTAGAAGACATCCAGCTAGTAGTTGTCTTCCTCTTGCAGCTCTAACAGAAAGCAAGCATGCCATTTGGCAATTAGGCACCTTGGCTCCCAATAGTAGTGTCAAAAGCTTGAGTGGAGCCCGGAACACCCATGGGGCTAGCTTCCTTCACATCTGTTGCAAAAATAAGCACCACCAACAACTATCACGATTAATGCAAAAAAAACCATAATACATGTACATGCATGTTTACAAGTTTGGACCAACTTCAAGCTAAAATACCATCGACCTATGCATTGCCTTGATCATCACCACACCTCTTCATCCCCATGCTCGTGCACCAAGCTTTGTTGAACGCTCCCCCACAAGACTCTCGTGCATAGGTCTAGGACACTTATAGGTGTAGTTTCACACCATAAATGGTATATGCACTTATAAGGGGCAACTATGATGTCTAACCTTTGAAAACAATAGGAACATGTAGGGCAAAGGCTGACAATTAGGGTTAGTGGCTTTGTTGTCTATGTGGTGGTGTGCCAGATAGGTTTAAGGTTGGCAATCAACACCTTGCCATCAACCTCTTGGAAACAACTCCCCACTGAAATGTGGAGGTTTGTTGTCGCTTCCAAGCGCATTTTGGTTGACATGATTACCACCTCTAGTTCATGACATGTAGACAACATTGCATAAAAGGCTTTATCTTTGTCTATGACCCTCCATGCTTTTTGCACCAACTCTCAGGTTTGGTCAAGGGATGCCTATACTTGACCATATTCTACTTCAATAATGGCCCAAAGCTTCTACGTGTGTGGGAGCCAAGCCTTTTGCATCTGCAAAAAAAATCTCCTCCTTCCCCCTTTTCAATCTCTAACAACTCTGATTTTACATGTGCTACTATTCCCCCAACCTTTGCCGTTGTTATTGGCACCTCCCTTCCTTGTCGCTCCCTTAGCTTGCCCTGGGCAAGGATTGCCTCTTTCAACTCTTGATTGCATTTTTCAACCTTTTGGGCTTGCACATGCATGTTGCATAAGATAACAACCTTCTCTTCATTCACCAACTTCATCTTCTCCTAGAGTGATAAAATTGATTGGGCTATTGTAGGCAGCACCTATTTCCTTCCCATTCTTTCTTCCATCCCCAAGCCCACAACAAACACTCCAAATAGGAACAAGATCCTACCCACAAACCCCTACACAACTCCAACAAACACTTCCAACTTTAACTTAGTATTATTTTCTTCAAGCCTTACAATAGCCCTATATAAGGTTGAAACCCTAATTTGGCAACCTTACCTTGTAACCTAATTAAACATTAAGTGTAAACCACAATTTCTAACCTAATAAGGGTTTCCAACTAGCAAGCACAAAAACTTGCATTTAGTAATGCTACTTTTCTGAAATTTCAACAAAATAATTGAATGAGTTTTCACTCTTTTGGTTTAGTTGAATAAAATCGCTTTGAGTGTCAACTTGCCCCAAAAAGCTCACAATTACAATGTGATGTCCAATTTAAGAACCTTCAAAAGTTTGAAAAAGATTTGTATGGCCAACCATCTTGTGTCCCAAAATATCCTCTTATGACAATCAGTAAAAAATACCATATTAATGATCTAAATTTGCCTTAGATATATACAACAAAGATTACTAATTAAGATTCAAAGGACATTACAATAGGATCAGAGTGTCCACCAGAACATAGTGTAAAGCAAACAAAAAGTTCATGTGTTTGTAAAACATAAGCTTGTTGCTCATCACCCACTTTCAACATTGTACCTAGCTTCAAGACTGCCATCGACCACTTCAAGCACCCACAACACAATTAAACAAACTCAATCAAAATAAAAAATAAAGTTATCACAAATGGATCTCTATTAATTAGCTCAACTCTACATTCTACTAAGCCTATAAATGGATCCTAGTATTTATCCATGTTTCTTAATTCCCTCGCTTTCTAATAATAATTAACCTTGTTGTTAAGCCAACAACCAAATTATTCATGGCACTAGTAGATCAATTCAGTAGTTGGCATAACATCAACAAGCAACATAAGAATATGCACATTGTGCTCCATACATAATACATAATCAAAAGATATTAGTGATCATGTTTCTAGAAAATTGTAGGATTTTTTTCCACTTGAAACAAATAGTTGCAAAGCAATTTGGATTTGAAAGGAGGCTTCTTTTACATAAGTAGTATTGTTGGAAGGACAACCAAGAATTGAATGCTCAATTGTTTGAGCATTGATATAGTAGGCTCCCACTTTATATGTTGCCTACATTACATTTTCAACAATCAGTTTCTTTCAACCACATCATAAGATTCAGTAAAATACCTCATGGAGCAAAATAAAATTTAGTGAAGCAAATCCACATCTACAAAGGTTGGCAAACAAGCATATATCTTTATTGGTCATGGTCAATTGGTCAAGAGTGGATACCTTAAGTGTTTTTATAACAAATTTAAGCAGTTCAATTGGTTATGGGGATTGCCATAAACAAAATATGCCTATTTGCCCATATCAATTGCAAAAGCATTAAATGGTGCTCAAGATCCCCAATAGACCATGGATTGACCCAAAATGGTGGGCTCTTGGTCTATTTGGATCTTTCAAGCTAGATATAAAAAGCCCAAGAAGTTGATAGGTTAAGAAGGTTGATTACATGCATCATGGGGGCATTATAAATGTTGATCCAAACTACAAGCTTCTATTCGTGTGTCATTTGCCTTGGGTTCACCTTCTCCAATTGCTCCACCATCAATATAGTGCACACCACCAAGTTAACCTTTTCATTCATTACCAAAAGCTTTGGTCATCAATGATGGTTAATATTGTTAAATGAAACAAAATTGATTATGAGTGGCAACACTATGGATTGTACAAAATCATGAAGGAATCAACTTTTAGTTAAATTGCATGGGTTTTTTTGTTTGACCCCAAGTGGTGATTTAGATGGTTATTTAGATTTAGATGGTGGGCTTGAACATTACCTAAAATTGTGAGGAACCTAGGTAGCATATGTTAAACAGTTCTTGTTTACACAAATCCAAGGCCTTTCCACCATTAAACAATATGAGCCAACATCCTCCTTTGCAAAATTGGGTCAGGCATTATGCATCCATCCGTCTCATTAAATGTGTAATCAATCTACCACCCAAGGCTCCAACTATCATGCAAATGGGAGAATTCAATTGAAGATTCATGTGTTTTTGTGGAAGAAGATAATGAATAGGGTGACAAAGATTCTCCAATTTGGGTAAAAGCACTACTATAGAAGTGGGGTGCAATTTATTAACCTAAATCATTATGGGACCTTTAAAGTGAAATAAGTTCATTGCATTGTACTGATTTCACCCTGGTGAAGTTATTTCATTATAATATCACTATGTAAACATTATGTTTCATTGCTAGTTAACATAATTCATTATTATAATTTATTGTACTAAATAAGTTCATTTCTATGTCTTTTAAGAATATTCTATTTATGTTACTTTATGATATACCGTATATTATTTCTAATTACTTTAATTATTCTAACTTATATTTTATGTTATTATAAGCAATTATAAATTATTGTACTCTAAACTATTATACGTTATTTTACCTTGAGGTATTTTAACTAGTTTATTATAAGTTTTTAAGTCATTCTAAATTAAATTATTCAACTAACTTTAAACTATACCTTAGGTTATTTTATTTTAAATTAATATATGTTATTTCAAGTTATACTTTAAGTTATTCAAGGTCATTTTACTTTATGTTATTATAAATTATTTTATCCTAAGTATAATAACTTTAAATATAAAATAATAACCTATGAAAAATAATTTGAAATACCCTACAATATAATAACTATCAATAGCCTATGATATTATAACATAAAATATCCAACAATAATTTTTAATACAATAATCACTAATAATTATAATATAACATATAATAACTAACAATAATTTATAATACAATAACCATTAATAAAATAGTCATTAATAACCACCAATAAGCACTAATATAATAACATGAATAACCACCAATAAACATTAATATAATAACATTAATAATCACGAATATTCAACAATAAAATATTCATCAATAACCATTAATATAATAGTCATTAATAACCACCAATATCCACAATAGAATATTCACCAATAGCCATTGATATAATAGCCATTAATAACCATTAATATAATAACCATTAATAAGCACCAATATCTAGTAAAAAAATATACACCAATAGCCATTGATATGATAACCACTAATAGCCACTAATACAATAGCCATTAACAAGCATTAATGTCCACCAATAGAATAGCCACCAATAGCCACCAATAGCCACTAATATAATAGCCATTAATAAACATCGACATCCACCAATAGAGTAGCCACTAATAACCATTAATATAATAGCCATTAATAAGCACCAATATTCACCAATAGAATATCCATCAATAACCATTAATAGAATAGACATTAGTAATCATTAATAGAATAACCACCAATATCCATTAATAGAATATCCACCAATAATCACAAATAGCCATTAATAAAATAGTCACCAATAACTATTAATAGAATAATCACTAATAGTCATTAATAACCACCAATAAAATAGGTACCAATAGCCATTAATAACCATCAATGGCCCTAATAAAAGAATAACCAATAGCCATATATTAGAATTGTTTAAGATTGCCAAAAATAATCTAAAATGAAATAATTTATAATACATAAAAGTAACTTAAGGTGAAATAACCTATAATAACCTAAAATTGCGAATAATAACATAAGGTGAAATAGCTTTCAATAGCCAAAAGTAATTTATAATAACTACAAATAACCTAAACTGAAATAATTTACAATAGCAAAAAAAACACAGAATAACAAAAAAAAACTTACAATAATCGAAACTGGCCTAAAGTGAAATAAACTAAAATAGCGAATAGTAACTTAAAATAACCAAAGTAGCTTAGGGTGAAGTAGTCCAAAATCACCAAAAGTAATTAAAAATAACTAAAAATAGCTTAAATAATGTAGGGTGAAATAACTTAAATTAATGAAAAATAATCATATAATAACTGAAAGTAGTTTAACATAAGTAGTTTTATTATATTAACAAAAAAATTATCCATTAATTTAAAAAAATTCCAAAAGAATGGTCATTAAAATGTTATTAAATAATGATATTCAACTTTTTTTTTGTTTAAATGATTTAAAACTTTCAAAAGGAAATAAATGTAATTATGTACATTATTGAATTTAAAAATAAAAATAAACTCAAATGATTTCATTTGAACAAAATTTCAATAAAATATGAATTTTCAAAGTTTATGTTTTTGTTTTATTTAAAATGAAGTATTTGATAAATAAAGTAATGTAACATATTACGACAACAAGTGGGGTCGCTTGATGGTAAGGGTGTTTGCCTCCATTCTAAAGGTTAAGATATCAAACTTCATGAGTGGTGTTGTGTGTGGTAAATAATGGTGTGTTGACCGAATATTCTCTTATATAATTTTTAGAATAGGTGCTTAGGTTGATTACATGGCCTACCTACTTAGGCTACATATTAACACATGTCAATAAATTATAAATTCAAAAAATCATGATATTATCAATAATATTATATATTAAATAATTAAATTTTAATTGATTTCCATGCTAGTTAGTTAATTAATTAGCAAATGAATGGTTTGGTAAATTTGTATTTCAAATAACCTTGTTTCATTAGTTATTAGTGAAACAATTCATTATCTGTAGCAACTGGTCCCTGTTCACTAGGGGGTTAAACAATTTCAATAGGTAAAAATGTCCAAATTCACTCAAAATCTACTAAAACCCAAAATGAACTAAGACGCATTTTGTAGTGGTGAGGTGGATTGGCAAGTTTGCAATAAAATGTTGTCATGCATCGAATAAGCTCCTCAACAAATTGGTTGGGTGTTTTTTATGAAGGCTCTACAACATCCTCAAAAGTTTTCTTTAATGTTTGGCTGGTATCAAATTTCATAGGGCTTGAGTTGCTTGATGGTTTTAGGATCTTGCCTTGAATGGTTGGGTTCATTTGACTTTGCAATACTTGTTACAAATAAACTCCCATGAAGCAATCAAGCAACCATAGAGCACCAAGATTTGATAAAAAGGGAAATAGGAATGACACAATGAATATAACCATTACAATCGGTAATGCTAGTCCCTCCATTTTATATCAGATGTGGTTTGATAGAATGGAAAAGATTCTTATGACACGTGTAATAGGGATCTCCAATTGCATCTCCAAGGATTATTGCGAAAAAAAATGGATACAAAAAATTATAACATCAAAATTTGGAAAAGAGATCAAAACTTACAGGTGATGCAATTGGAATTACATCTACACATCTCTAGAAGATACGATACATACATGCTTGTCTTCATAAAATCTTGCATATGTATATACACACAACAACAGTAATTGGTAGCATCGTAAGCCTTAGAAGCCCATAAAATAAACTGACTTGCCAAAACATAGTCCCCAATTCAACATGATTTCAGCCTTTGGCAAGTTTTAGTATGCATTATTTCTAGCATGATATTGCTAGTTATTTATTAAGGTTACCATGATGGGCTTTGTGGATTCTTTGAAAATGGAAACCAAAGTCTAATAACCACATATACTTCTTCATGTGGCATCTTGAAAGCTGATGAAATCTATTGTAAGATTGTTCATCTTTTCAAAACCTCCTACTTATCTAGATCGAGAACTAAGAATGCAGGCTTCTTCAAAGACTACATACATGTACCCAATGTCTAAAGTCCATACTTTGAAACATTTGATTTTAGTCCCCACCATATGAATGGTGTGGCATGAAGAATGTAACATGGGTTGTGGACCATTCTAGGTAATAGTTAGTGTGTATGTTACAATATGGCAAAAGAATGATAGATGCAAACTTGTACATGATGTAGATCAATAGCAGAATCCTAATGGGAAATGTTGACTCCTTTAAGAACTCCCCAACAGTTTCCATAGCCTTGTCAACCAAAAACATCTACTTCACATTCTTCTCCATTGGTTGCGTTTTAAGGCGCATTGTTTGCAAGTAATGTTGTAGTCAACATCAAGTTCTAAGAGCCATCTTCCAAGTTCCCCATATTGTTCTCTAAGCTTAATGTTGAGCATGGAACCAATAGTTATACCATCAATGGCCTCCTAGGGTCCTTTAAAAAGAGGAGAACAAAAACACCATAAAATCCCCATATGCACACCATGACCCATCCTCAAGTTGTTAAAAAATTCATCGGTGCTCCATAGACTAAAATCAAACATTGTTGCTATCTTAGACAAGGGAATGTGAAATTTCACAGAACACCAAAAATAAAGAAAATAAAAGTAAAAACCTAAATGTATGTTGGAATTGCTTGTTATGCAAATGCCATAACTAACCGGCCACAAACTTGAAATCCTCAGTAAACAGGGCAAAGACTTCCACCTCCAACAATGCTTCTATAATATGGGTAGAGATAGGAAGACTATTGCTAGGTTTGAGATCCAAAGCCCATGTAAGTAACTCTTCTCCACATAAATCTCGTGGCCCAAGGATCCCAAAGTTGAAAAAACCAATGCAACCACCATTGGTTATCACACTTTACTAGTGGCCTTGGATGATGAACAACATTTCATTCATTGAATCTTTGTCACAAATTGTGTGTTCAAAGCAACTTCAACCGCTCACACAACATTTAGGAAATTGTCATCCAATTGATCAAACAAGGGAACCTAAACAAAGACACATAAGAGAAGGCAAAATATAGCCCCATGAGTATCAAAAACACTAATAAATTGAAGAAACCAAATTAGTAAAACTGAAATGACCTTATAATGAGTAGTTGAAATTGATAAAAATGAAAGAAGCATGACATACGAATGACAAGAAGGAACAACTTTTATCTTGGAGGAAGGTGTTATAACAAAAGAGAGAAATAATATTTCATGACTAGGAGTATGGAGGAAAAGATGAGAAGATAAGGCATAATGAACTTCTTGATGTACATAGGCTTTAAAAACATCCCCACTTAAAATTACAAAACCCTCGATCTTTATGTTATAAGAAGACTTGATTGAGAGAACCACCTTTGTCCTTAAGTGATTCAACTCACCATCTGAAGGAAAAACTTTTTGGAAATAATTATATTGGAGAGCTATAGACTTAACTATTGATATGGAGCACCATCTTCAGAACAATACTCAACAAACTATTACATAACTACACTCTCATCAATATTATGTCTATGGGTTGGTTTTGCACATTGTTGTTAAACCTTGCTATAATACAAACCCTAATTTCACCAAAATCCCACCTACTCAAGTGAAAAGTCAAGCTCAATGGGCTTAAGAATGTTGGATATGTGCATCATCTCTATTGCACGCATGGTTCATAACCTTCAAACTCTTCGCATTGCAGTTGTGGCAAAACGAGACACTAGTAATGTGGCTCCAAGGCTTGGAGTGGTAAACAATGCATCAAACCCAACCCTTCCTACATTGAGGTCTTCTTCCTTGCACCACATCTTTGCAATCTTGCATTTGCAGTAACATTGCCATGCTACCTAGACAAAACAAGCTATCCATGTGCACCATTGATGTGAATAGTACCTATAGGAATAGAAAGCAACCAATCTTGATGAAAGAATGATATGGAAGTTTTCATCTTTCATATGGGAAATAAAAAATGATGAATTATAGGGTGCTCTAATTCAAGGAACTCAATGTTTTGATTGGGATTTTTAAAAAGTAAGAAGGGTTCTTAAAGACCAATTAAGTGAGGGTGGATATGGTGGCCACCATTGCATTGATTCCCTGACACCAACAACCATCACCATAATTGTTGTAGAAAACACTAGTCACACCACCAAACAACAAGCTTCATTGGGTTATGAACATTTGAATGGGATTCCCATTGCCCCTAAAGCTTCATATCACACATGAACATTGTATGACTCTAAGAGTAAGGAGACTATTTGGGGAGTTTGTTTTGGTCCATGTTGCTATGCACTGCTAATGACGATCTACCATTTTACTTACTTTGGACATGCCCATGATGTTGCAACTTACTTTTGCAAGCACAAAACAACTGCATTGTATGACAAATGTATGGTACCCGTGCATCTATTAAATGATTTATAGTCACATAATTTTGTTAACATGAATTTCAAAGCTAACTCATTCAATCCCTTTGAAGTGTGCAATAGACATGTAGTAATACTCTATGCCCAATTCTATTTTTTGAGTTGGAAAATCAAATAACCAATTTACATCTTTGTTGATTAAGCTTGAAAATTTGATGCAGGAGCCTATGCATTTTTCCAAAGCTCCCAGTCACATTTATTAACCTCTCCTTGATCTACCCTGGAAACTTTGAGGCAAGCCCTAATGGAGAAGCATTTAGCCCTTGAGGCCCAAACCTTGATGTGTAGCATGCATCAACCAACAAGATTGTTGCATAATCTCCAATGTGCCTTATGGCTTTTCCTGGAGAACATATCTTCCTTATCAACAAGATTTATTTCCAAGCTTCAATGATCAGTAACTGATGCATTATCCACAAAACCTAACAAGAATATAATGGCATTTAGTTATTGTTGTGTATTAAAAAATCACAATTGTTGGGATTGTTGGGGAAATATGTTTACTTATTGACTAGTTGACAACCTTCATGTAGAGATTTTCATAGTACTCCTTCCCTTGCTACCTACAAGGTTGCAATGAAAGGATATTTGATACTCTAACCAACTTGTCATTCCCATTGATTATTTGGTTGGTTGGCAGGTTATCTAGGTATCTCATTTGTTCCATAAGCTTTGGATCTGATAGACTTGGGTACGACACCATTCTTGAAGTTGATTCCTTTGGATATCTTTCCACCACCCATACCCACCATCACCACACATTGTCTCATACCATCACTGAAGTTGATTCCTTCAAACACCAACCACACAAAGAATTATGGCACCCTTTTGATTCCCTTTCATTATCTTGTTAACTTTCTCAAATGTTTGGGTGATGCCCTTTTTGTATTTCTGCATTGTTGCCTCAACTATAGAAGTGTTGTGTGGTTCCTTGAGCACATGCTTCTTGGCTTCAATCATTACCAAAATGCCTTTGCTTTCCTAGGATGTATACATTTGGTTTTCATACTAAAAAGATGGGAAGAAAACAACAATACCTTTTAGAACCACAAATGAATTGTTGCTTATTAGCCTTCCCAATTCATCTACCTAATCAATCTCACCATGGAAAAATTCAAATATAACACAAAAGTGGTCACACAATAATTGGCGACTTCCTACTTGCAAAGACTTTTCTATTACAAGTAGTCACCCCTTTAGGTAAATAAGGCCAATTGTGTAACTTGAAGCAAATGGATTGGGAGAATAACAAAACCTACAAAACTAGAACAAGGTACTAACATACATACTTTTTCAAGAGGTAAGTGTGGAAAGAGGCAATCATATAGCTGAAAAATAGACTGTAGGGTGCCTCCTACTAATATAACGGCTCTAGCTTCCTTAACCACCTACATCAAACCACTAATGTGATCATCTTGGTTCTTCTCCAAACATAAGAATGCTACACCAATCACAAATCTCATGTCGATATGCAGTTTACGAAGGATCCCATGGCCCATAGTTCTAGATTTTGAACTAGTAATTAAAAAAATTCTTACTTGTAATCAAAATTGATCAAATCATAAAAGAGTGAACTTATACCAATCCAAGCCTTCAAAAAGACCTTCACCCTTGATTGCTAATGTTTTGAAAATCGCCCATTGTCTATTTTTTTAAAAACAATTTGGATATAAAACATTTGGCAATTATTTCCAAAAATTTAGCAAATTTAATAAAATTTACATTATAGAAACACTTTTATCCAAAAAATTCCCAAATTTTTGTGTTCAACAAATGAAATTTTTTGTTGAAAGACTATCAATGCTTACCACACAAGGATTTTGAATTGTAAGGGGAGTCAAAAGAATAAACCAAAGATTGACAAAATAATATAATTAACAACAATGAAAAATTGCCCACAAATGACACTACAACACAACAATGCTAAGCAATTTGCAAGTCTAGGGATAAGCAAACAAGTTACCATCAATGAATACTTGACTACCATATGGAAGTTGCCAAATCCATTACAATCTAGCAACATACCCAATGAACAAAACCACCCAAAATCACATTTTAAAAATTTGATATTATATTAACTACATTATTATTATGATTGTTAATTGAAAAAAAATTCTTTTAGTGCACAAGGTTGGTCATCTTCTTGAAAACTATAGGTAATTTTGTTTTTGCTCCTATAAAGTCAAGGTTGGCGATTAGTTGCAAATAAGAACCTAGGAGATACAAAGAGAAATGTCGTTAACAAAATGGCCACATGTAGTTATTTAGCCACCCAAAACAACATCACCCACTATTGTCAAGCCCTCCATTCTTGGCAAGGGATCACTTTCTACCAAAGTCTCACAACTCATCATGCCACAAACTTAACATCAATCTTGTGCACAAAGATACAAAAATCTCAAGATTGCCACATGTGAACATTTAGCACCAATTTTATGAACATTTTAGCCTTGTTAAATTGTCAATTTGGGGGAAGGTCACAAACATTTTTACAAAAATGACATTAATTTAAAATAAAGGTACTATTCATTTACTTTGGAGGTTCTATGTATTATACATTTCAAAATTCAAAGTAGATCGAACAATCTTCAATCTTGAAAATGTTTCTATAACACTAACAATGAGGTTGACAATATAGTTAAAGATGTTCAAATTTACCATCTTGAATGCTACATACCTCCATACTATAGGTCTTGGTCTACTGTTGTTTATTCAATAAAGGTATCTACCTCGACTTCTCAACCGTACACTGTTAGTGTAATACCAAATGTTAAGCTTTGAATTCAAGCACTAATCCAATTTACTATGGACATTAATTATATAGAAGAGATATTTCAAATTAGGTAGCTAAAAGGATATCTACATAGCCTAATATTGCATGACCATAATTGGAATACACAATTGAAAATCAAAGATCATTGTTGCTGCTAGATTTTTGGACTTCCAAGATGTTCAACACCTTTGCAATATCTATATAACGAAAGGAATCTCCACCCAAATTAATGTAGGAAAGAGATATTACCCACTTGCTCATTGGCAACCACTGAGACAATCTAGCTATACTATATTTTAGGAACAACACTACACTTGTTGAGTTTTGGTGTTTGCAGATATAGGAGGCATGCATGCAAACTATATACCAACAACAAGTTGAAAAAATATTGCAAACATGTGAAGCTATTATGTGTGGTAAAATTCAAAGGGTTGTTTATAATGTTGGAAGTGCCCAATTTTCAACTACTTTACACCTTGAAACATATTCAGATTTAAACATCTCAAACCTACTAAACTAAATGTGCAGACATTCTACCTTTGTGTTACAAAATGGGACATTCCAAGAAATTTCCTAAGCATTGATTGGGATATCCATAGAATTTGACCTACAACATAATCATCTACAATGAATACATCAAAACACACTTAATACAATTCGTGAAGCAAGATAGACCCCCCATTCAATTGGAGAGGAAGTTGGCAAATCGCAATTAGAAGAACTACATATCATTGAAACATTCCCCATTCCCAACAATAAAAAACAAAAAAGGTAATGTTGAAGACAAACATACCATCTACTAAAAAATTATTTGCAGTTGTGAGTGGGGATGGTTTGAACAAGATGCGATGTACTATGCTTCAAACTTCTTCCTAACACGCTTGTGAAATTTCTTCAAAATCTACCAAAGAATAATTGCATTAAGTTCCACAAATTGTAGTAGTGAAGTAACTTTGTAACTATAAGTGTAACATACAAGTGTAACATGTAGCCCCAATTTGCTAACAAGTGGCCGGACACTTGAAGACACATGCATCTCCTTCTATAATATGTCAGATCCTCATAGATGCAAATCCCTTAATTTCATTGTTTCACAGACCCTTTGTATGAAGTTTCCATGGAAAATGTAGCATATAGTGCCTTACATTAATGGCCCTAATGCGTATAACTAAATCAGTCATATATAGTCAATTACACATAGTTACATTAACATTGTCTACCCCCAGCATGATGTTGACGTCATCTATGACAAAACAAATTTGAATTTGAAGAAAACAACATTGAACCAAAATGCCACACCCGGTGACCAACTAAAAGGCCTTGTTCAAATAGCTCCTCAGTCACAACAATGCCTTGCATTGTGGTTTGTAATCTTTTCATCATACAAATGCAAAATTATAACAAACTATCTTAACCATGGACAAAGGTGTTGATGACCTTGTTATAATAGCGATGTATAACCACATGTTGTGTCCATTCATAATAATGGTCAATAGTCACTAAACCATAGTTATACTTGGTGCAATAGGTCCAAACTACTCAAACAATAATTTTCACCACTTCCTGAGTGATGGGAAGAGACGGTACCTTGCCAGTTGTGTAGGACTTTGAGTTGGTGCCTGTGGTCATGTCAAGGGTATTAAAATTGTTCAATAGGCTATGCAAAACATGTTATACTTGTTGTCAAAACAAACAAGCCTCACACACATGGTGGAGTGAATTGTTGCTTCATGTCTCAAAATGTGTTGCATGCTTGTAATTCAGCCAACATCCTCATCTTCATCATCATCAGATGGCGTCTGCAATGCTTCACCTACCAAGATGGCATCATCCTCACTCAATTGAATGGCACCTACAAGTGTTGTGTTGTTTGGTGGATCAGGAATTTCCAATGGGACTTTTGCTTTGATACAATTATCAAATAAAGTAATTATGTCAATACTATTTTCTGATATGACCTACTTTGACCTTGGTTCCTTATGGAGGACAACCTTCCAATGTGGTTGGTTTGGTTCTTCATAAAAAAAACACTTGTTGCACTTGGATCACATATGCCTCATCAACTTCAAGTTACAAGTGGCGAAAATTAGCTAGCAAAAAACTATTTTCATCATGCTTATATGTGGGGTTACCCCACCTATCAACATCATTTTTAACCCAATCACACTTGAACAACACAATTGGCTGTGAAACAAGACCATAGTCCATGAATATTATGTCCCTCAACACCCCAACATATATTGTATAGACCCTAATGTGGTGCCTTTTTGAAATTTTTGTTGTTGTTGGAAAACAAATGCCACACCCGAATCATATGTAGCCATTGAGGTGTTCATATGGGTATTTCCACATACCTTAAAGTGGTTGCCATATGCTCGGATTCATGTATATCTTGAAGCATAAAATTGTGGTTGAATTGATAGATGCATAAAGTCCATGCCTTGATATGCCCAGCTTGAACAATGTGCTTCTTGATTTCTTCGTGGGCCCAAATTGCCAAGTTTTGTACTTCCCCAAGTTTCATCGGATATTCCACATGCCTCCATGTTGTTGTGAACCCTCTGTGCCACTGGGCTTCCTACTTCGTTCGTATACTTGTAGGTGTTATAGAGAGTGATCATAATCAAACATCAAGGATTATAACTACCTAGTCCACCTAATTCCACATCTTTGAAGGTCAATAAATTGCAACATCATGATGATTGCAGGTATAGCCATGAAAACTAGTATGTTTGGCGTCATTGGGAAATTTTACAAATGGCTACCTTGGGATGTTTGCCCCAACAACCTATTTAGGGAGTTGGACCCTTGTAGCTTCAATCATAGTTGTTAGGTTTATGGTTGATTAACATTCATTCTTAAAGCCTTAGCATGAGTTGACAACAACACATTCATTTTCCAATAACATCTCAAAACAACATATGATTTTTGACCACCCCCAACTTGTGTGTGTCTTTCTTTTTTTGAACAACTCATCATGCAACAAATGGTTTGATTTTAAAATTCCATCTTGGAGCATTTGCACCATCATACTTTTTCCAACATGTTTTTCAATAGGATATATGAAACTCATTGTGCTTGAATATTATTTTTGTCTTGGTTATTTTTTCTTGTCAAAAAATTTCAATCACATTACAAAGGATGCAAGCATCCTCCATCTTAAATTGGGTGGTAACGATAAGCCTAACTACTTCTTGATTTCCACCCTTTCAAGACACACCCCCAATCACCACAACCAACCTATTACATGCAGTCAATGGTCGACATGGAGAGATTTTGACATCTAGTTTGAGCTAACTTAACATCTTGTAAATTCTCCCTTTTCCTATTTCTTATTCCTTTGTACATTTTTTGAATCTATGGTGTATTTATAAAGAAAGTTTTGCAAGGTTGTACTATTGGAAAGGTAGGTTGTTGGGGAATACATTTGTTTCTATTTTGCAATTGGAGGTCAAAGAGGTGCTTCTCTTAGGGGAGTGCTCGATGTTCTAAAAAAATTGTTGATGGGCTCATATGGCTCTTTTCAAAAACAAAAAAAACAAAGTTATGAATGCACTCATGAACTAATTACGATGAATCACACTATGTTAGTTCACTCAAGATAGCTAAAATAAATAAATTAGGCCACCAAATCTAGCAATTTCATTGACCATAACATTTGTTCTAAGCACCTACAGACAAGCCTATTCAACACCCTCAGTCCATTAATACTATAACCCTAGTCTGTATACAGCCAGGGTTAAAAACACCAAAGTGCCATCTACTTACTACCTTGGAGATTTAAAACACCAAAATGTCTTTCTTGTATGAGTAGTGACTCTTGTGCATTTCCCTATGGAATCAATCCCCTTCGATAATGTACACTGATGGTATTGGATCCATGCAATCTCTGAACATGAAGAGACAAAAGGGTGAAGAACAAAAAGGAAGGAAAATGAAGAGACAGCAGGGTGAAGAAGAAAGGAAGATGAAGAACATCTCTCATCTCCCATAAGAGAGATATATAATCTCCCATAATAATAAGATGGACAAGAACACTATTGTTGTTCTCCCATTTTTCCATTGGGATTACTTTTTCTCCCTTTCTCCCATTTGGGATCATAAGAGAAGTTCTTGTTGATCTTATTATGAGACAATGTTGTTCATCTCCCTTGAAAGAATGTTTCACAACAAGCAGGTTGTTCTTCTCCCATTCGTTCATTCCTTGAGATATATATATAATTAAAGGTACCTAGTATGCTACAGCTTCTTCTGCCATTGCCTGACTGACAAATGGAGCTCTTCTCCTGAGAGGAGAGCTCTGAACTTTTGCTGTCGATACTTGTTACCCCCATGTTTCTTCTGACGCCAGTTTGCTACTCCCACAACAACACTTTCCAGACCTGTTTCATATTCTTCTTCTTCTTCTTCTCACCGAATTCTAGCTGCTGCACTTTCTTTGAGTTCCAAGCTTCTTCTAACAATCGGGGGGTTGGAGGAAGGAAGGGTTTCAAGCTTCACCTGCTTTGGAGGCAGATGTGTCTAGAAGACCACGAGGATGTGTTACAGTTTTTGTTGCCGGTTAAAAATCGGATCTCGGAGACGCTGCAACTCACCAGCCATCAAATGATGATCATCACAAAGAGAGAGAGAGAGAGAGAGAGAGAGAGAGAGAGGGAGAGAGGGTTTCGTCAGAAGATTCTACATTCCGAGAGAGAGAGAGGGTTTCATCAGAAGATTCTACATTCCAAGTCGCGATGCATGGGGCCCACGGAATCCATCCTGCTTCACTTGTGAGACCTGTTCCGTGGTTTTGCACTGCCTCTGTGTGCGTGCGTGCGGACAAACAGGATAGGTACTAGAAAGTACGAGCTGTTTGAGCCGCATCTTCTCCAGGGTAAGGTAATAACGGACGCAAGGAGAGGGAGGAACACGACGGCCACGCGCAAGCACGCACGCGGACCAGAAAATCCGAGAAGAGACGAGAGAGACAGAGTGAAGAACACGGCTGCACAAAGAACGGGGACCGGAAAGCATGGCCGGCGGGTGCCACACGAAGGAGAGAAAGAAACAACTGCCTGCTCGGGTCCCACGCTCACAGCTCTAATCTTGCCGCAAGTGTGCGTAAATTTGGTAAATCTGGGAGAGAGATGATACTCGTCGTCGTTGTGCACACGCGATGATGATGAGAGAATTCAAGGAAGCGTCTGCTGCTGCTTGTCGTGTATTCCGGTGCTTTGTCGATATCAAGGAGGAACCGTAAAGAAAGAACGAGCTGCCTGCTGCAAAGGAGGAGGAGTGGAGAGTGTGCAAAGTGCACTGAAGGTACTTGCTTTACGCCATCCATCGGTACCTCTTCTTCTGTCCTTGGATTTTGTGTTTTGCGATGTAGAGAGAAGAGAAGGTTTGTGGAGAGGAGGCATATGTTCTATGCGTTTGATGAGAGTGGAGGGAGCAAAGGAAGGACTTTTGTCACTGTTGTTGTTGTTGAAGTGTTTTTCTCTTCTTAGGGCCTGAAGCTTTCTTGGCATCTGTGTTTGTTTGCACTGAAATCTGTACACTCTTGCTTTCTATTGTGGTGTCTCTGCCCCAATCTCTGCAGAGCAAGAGAGAGAGAAACGGAAACAGAAAGTTGCTGTGCTGCTTTGCGAGGTCTAGAGAGAGAGAGTGAGAGATTGTCATCAAAAGGCTGAAGAACCTCAAGCTAACCTTCGAGAGCTTGATGATCTAGGAATCTAACATGTTTTGGATACACCTGTTTGTGGGCTTCTTGCAAAGGATGGGTGGCTTCTTTGTTGCTGGAGACTGTGCATGAAGAATCTTGCTTTGTTGTTGCTGCAGACTCTGCATGAAGAAGAAGCTGTGTAAAGGATTATTCTTCAACCTTTGTGTGTGAAGGAAGTTGTTTCTGGGAACCAATGAAGATTAGTTCCATCTTGCAGTAGATTTTTTTAAGTACATGAATAACTCATTGGCTGTGTCAACAACATAGGGATGGAATTATCCAGGCATGGCAGCTCAAGCTTAGCACAAGCACTCCAAGAAGCAGAAAGAGGGGCAGCAAAGTCAGGTATTGATGCGGATGTGGAGGAAGTTCTCAGGTTTGCTGCAAGAGAAATTGAGTCTCCAAGCTTGCAGCCACTATGGCAAGACACAACAGAGTTGTCCAAGGACAGCGTGTTCTTGAAGACTATTTATTCACGAGGCCAGAGACGGATGATGGAGATTCTCAAGACAGAGGCCTCTGTGGGAGGCCAAGTAGTAGGACATGCTCTTGTGAGAGCTGTGGAAGGAAATGACCTCTATGTTGTGAAGGTGTTGAGAAAGGCACTAGCTGAGCTTAGAATGAGTGTGCTTATGCCACGGTTCACAACTTTCTCCCTCCTCAAGGCAGTGGAGATAGGCTCGTTTGAGACTGCTCAAGAGCTTCTAAGGCCACTCAACTTTGCATCCATGGCTTTGATGGGTTATGAGCTTGCAAAAGCCAAAGAGGATGGCTACCCGTTTGTGAAGGTGAACCTAACAAGGGATTGGCAGAAGTCAATTGTAGCATTCAAGGACCTTTTGCCTCCAGCAGAGATTAAGCTGCAGGCTGAGAATCTGGAGGTTCATGGTTTGGGAACCCAACAAGAAGCAATTCATGTTGCCACCAGGCTGTGTTACCACATCTACTTCATCTGGCGCCTACTCATCATTGCAGGCTGCAGTGCTCATGTCTCAGTCTTCCATGGGCTGCTGATGCGGCGTGATGAGCATAATGCACTGGCAAATGAAGCTGCAAACACTTCAGTTGGATTTGAGAATCCCCGTGTCCAGGAGCTCATGAGATTTAGATCTGAGATTGACTTGCTCTTCTTGAGGCTGACGTTGAAGGTGTTAGCAAAGCAAAGCCAGGATAGGATGCTGTATCAGCTTTGGAGAGCAACTGAAGGAGGAAGGGCAAACCACAATTCACATGTGAAGACAAAGGCAAATGCTGATGCTACTGAGTCTTTGTGGGACCTCATTGTACATTCCCACTTTGGGCTCTGGGAGATTCAAATGAATGTGCCTACGCTTGTCATGGACATTGAAGGCTCATACCAGGATGACAGTGAGAAGCTGAGGCACAGCCGGAGACACTATTCTTATGTTAAGCCCTTGCTTCCCCAGGTTGCTAAACTCAATGTCCAGTTCCGTATGTCAGTGGACATCCAGCCAACTTTCATTGAGCTCATGGTGGGCATTAACCATGTGCGTCTCTCAGTTGAGAACTCAGTCTGGGAGGAGAAGCATACAGGCCACTTCCCCTCAAGAATCTACCTTTCTATAGTTCCTGTCGATGCTGGGCTGACCTCTGTCACCATGACAGGCTCCTCACAAAACACTTCTGTGAAGGTTGGGGTCTCAGAGCAGGTGCGAGTGGGGGTCCGTGCAAACATCAAGGCTTCACCAGCAGCAGGGTTAAGCCTCACAGCTGGGAAGGCAACCATGGCCAAAATTGAAGGGAAGCCCTGGCAGATGGAGCAACTTCCTGAGGAGGGTGACAGAGGTGGCAGTTTCACATGGACTTTGTCAAACCTCCGTGGCAGTGGCTTTGATCGTTTGAACCCCATGTTGGGGGAGGTCAAGAGATCAATTTGGCAGTTTGGGAAAAGGGTTCCTGTGAACCCACTGTTGGTGTTACCCTTTGCAAGCAATGGGGGTGTCAATTTCACATCTGGAGAATTTAGTGACACACTGGCATGGCGCTACCCAAAAGACCTTGAAAACACCATTGTGGTGTTCAATGTCGTGGGCCGTATATACACAACCTACATCACCCAGGATACATTCTGGGAGACACGAGTGATGCCATTTGAATGTAAGGTTGAGCAGAAGCTGGAGCCTTGTGGTGAACCTCTTGGAGGTGACAAGAAGAAGAAGAAGAAGAAATAGGTAGCTCTCTCTCTCTCTGTGTCCCCCTATATGTGTCCATGTGTGATGACCAAGTCCCTCCTACAAATTGTCCTCTTGTACAATGATGTAAATTAGAATAATGTTTGATAGGTCTTAGAAACCTCAAGCCACCATCTGTAAACCGGAACACAAAGAATTGATCCTTCAAGCTTCAATTTGATATGCTTGCAACTTCATGTCTGAAGTCTCTTGCCCTTTTCAGTGGCTTTTGTGATGAGATTAGGAACATAACTCACTGATCAGGATTTGGTGGTTGGGACCATGGCTGTTGCAATTCAGGTACCGGCCAGCAATATGGCGATGTGAGCTCATGGAATTCAATGTATTCTAAGTTGCAGAACATGCAGTGATGCATCACTTATCAGGTTCTAGTAGTGCAAGTGCAATTTGTTGGCTCTACCTTCCAAGACCAGAGCCTTCATTTTGTGATATGGGCATTTTAGTCCTTAACCTTATTGTGGAATATCTTATATATTAAAGCTAAGATGGTGTCTGTCCGTCTGTCTGTCCGACGACGGTTCCGCGTTTTAATTGACGTGGTGGAACCGGCCCGGACAGTCGGATTCGGAAAACGGGA
>Ga0209208_10001073_pt1 | contig 38042 bp, 31 predicted proteins | sample S1TSphfallax_3_FD_187694 | JGI IMG/M metagenome (GOLD analysis project Ga0209208, IMG submission 187694) | Host-associated microbial communities from peat moss isolated from Minnesota, USA - S1T2_Fd - Sphagnum fallax MG (SPAdes) (version 2) | ecosystem: Host-associated > Plants > Peat moss >...
ACAATCTCCACACCTTCTTCCGGAAGAACATACGACGGTCTCCATTGCTTCCTCTTTGATCCTCGCTCGTCCGCACGCCAATCCCTCACACGGACACAGGTCGGCGGCAAAGCCGGCACTGAGATTTCCGGCGGAAAACACATTCTTACCTCACAATTATGTCCACAAACAAACCTTTGCAAGCAAACAAAAAACACAAACCCTCGCTCCCACTCCTTCCCAGCAAAAAAAACAACCAAACAAAAAAATACAAAGCTCCTTCGAAAGATTTGTTATTTGTCGAAAAACACTTCCTAACTAGAAATTTTATAAAAACAAAAACACACACACACTCTTTGCACTTCACAACACCACACGAGAGCTCATTACCAATGCGAGTGGCTCGAGAAACAAAGTCAAGATACTTGGGGGACCAGAACACACACCCACTTCTTTAAGCTACTTAAGAATTGCTTGCTGACAGAAGACGATATCTAAGGTACCTTACATCAATCAATCTTTCAGGAAAGCAGGCAGGCAGGCAGGCATTGCGTTGGAACTTGGGCTTTTCGTTTGTTCTTAGTACTTATACCGCGCCCTCCCCTCCCCCTCCCCAAAGTCCCTCTGTAGTTCCAGTTTTCTACTGCGACCGCGTTGTGCGTACAGGGGAGATGATGTATCGGGATTAATTTGGGAACCTTTCTTTGATCGTAGTTGCAAGTTGGCGCAAAACTCCAAAATTGGTAGCAGCCCACTTGCAGCGGTGCCAAATTAGCACGTACGTATTACCTACCTACTTAGGAGACGTCACGGTAAAAACAGCAAAGAATGATGCAACTGTACAAAACTTTATTTATGAACAACCCTGTAGTTTGGAAATTTTACAAAGGAATAAGAAAAAGGAAAATGGATAATCTACAGCATGTGAAGTTAGCTCAAACTAATTGTCAAAAACTGACCACCTGTATTACGTCGACCGTATTTCTCCATGTCAAAAATCGACTAGTTACAATAGGTTGGTCATGGTGATGGGAGGTGTGTCTCAAAGTGGTGAAAGTTGAATAGTAATTAGCCTTACGACTATCACTCGACTTAAGATGGAAGATGCTTGCATCTTTTGTAATGTGATTGAAAAAAATTTAATGAAGAAAAATAACCAAGATCGAAAGATGAGGGCCCTTTGGCCTTTTCAAACTCCAAATGGCAGTGGCATAATCATGTAAAAAGACATCAGCCTATTTGTGTGAACATCCAAATATTTCAATTGTTAAATAGAAGAATTGATTAATGGGGTGTTGGTTGTGATACCTCTTTTCTTTGGCTTGAAATACATCAAAGGTAATAAATCTTTTAAATGCATAAAATTGGGGAAGAAAATCTATTCACATTGGGTTGGCAATGACAACATCCACTATGGTGTGAATGTCATCTTTGATGAACACAATGTCAACTCATTGATAAGAAGAGTGGTTGTTGATATGAACCCAATGCCACCAAAAGTTATTGGAAGAAAAGTTTGTTTACATGCTAAAAATCCTTTTGGGCTATCAAAGGATACTAGACTCAAAAGGCACCAAACATTTTAAGGAGGGATGAGTCAAAAGAAATAAAAGATTTTATGAAAGTGGAGGAAGGAAGTGTGCATCGTAAGAAATATGATGGCCATTGCATGAAGCAATGAGTTAGATTTCTAAAAGCTACTTGAACATCATGCATTTTAAGGAAAAAGTACACATGTCAAACATCCTTTAGCATGGCATCTTTTATGAAATATAATGTGAATGATGAGGTGCCCAATGGAACCCCCAAAACTCGAATTCCTTTTGATGGGGTAGTAAATTGGGATGGGGTGTTGAAGTTAGGCGACAAGTCAAAGGGTGACCATGTTACAAATTTCTAAGGTTGGATAAAAAGACCTATCACATGAAGTTAGGTTTAAAATGTTCATATGCAAATGATACAATTGAAAGGGGACCTATGATATGAAAGTCATCCACATAAATGGAAATAGATAAAAAATGAAATGTCTAATTGTAGAACATAACACTTTAAAGTGGGCTAAAGTAAATAATGCCCTTCCCACATGATCACCTTAACATGTTCCCATGTCCAAACTTGGCTAAACCTACTTACCCACTCCATTGGGCAAAGATTGCGTAGGGGTAAACCCTCACGCCCCCACCCCCTTGTATTAATGCCACATGCTTTAACCTAGACAATTTGAATAAATGCATGTGTGTAAAGTGGAGCCCCAATTCCAATAAAACCTGCAACTAATAACTTTATTAAGCATAAAGGTGTACATTTGTTATTTTTCTTCCAAAATATCTAGTGGTTTATTTGGCAATTATCATAGGAAAAACATGATAAAAATTTGCAATGTGTTTCAAAAAAATGGAATGCCCATTGCAAAATGGAACACCCCATGTTTTGAAATGCCCAATGAATAATAAATGAAAAAATACACTCTGTAAGGGCATTGTTCTTAAATTACATTAGAAAAATATGGCACGAGTTTTTAAATATAGAAAAATGACCAATCTTGAAGGTATTTGGTGTTGATGTTAAGAACTAATATGCAAGCCTTAATGCCCACCAATGTTAATTTTTTGGGATTTTTTTATGTTGCCTAAATACCAATATTCCATAGGGAGATGTAGAAAAAGTGAAGATCGTCTTTAAAAAGATTTAGTCAAATCTAGGTAGAAACCATATTTGAAGCACAATTTTTTAATCATCCTTTTATATTTATGGCTTTTTATTAGAACAAAATTAACAATATGGTGAGTTTTCCTTTTTTTCCAACTTCTGGCCATTAAAAACTCCAAAAATAACCTCATTTTTTAATTTCTTCGATTTCCCTTTTAAAAACCCATTGGTTCCTAGGCACCCTAAAACATGGAATAACCAAAAGATTGACCTTTCTCTTGCAAAGAAAAATCAAGGATTTTTATTTTTTTCGTTCGACAATTTTTTTATATTATTTTTTCTACCATTTCCAATTGAAAAGGAGATGACTTATTTAATGACATTCAGCTTTCATGACAAAATATTTTATAAAATATATATTTTTTAACAATGGGTGACAAACATCAAAGGAAAAAACTATTGTTGGGCAAATATTTGATTTTAGAAAATTAATTGAACTTGATTGCATTTAGGATTTTTTAAAGGAATCGCTTGGGTTTAGGCTTTTGCATTTTTGAGTTTTACATAATTGTTAGGGTCGAAGTTTTAAAAATTAATGATGAATGGGTATGAGCCAAAGGTGGGGGTTTAGTTACATGATTTAACCAGGTATATATCTTGATTCTTTGAAAAATACATAGACAAGTATATGTAAGTTAGTTGACCATGTTATTTGACAAGTCTTTTTTTCGAAACTAGGTCTAAGTCTTTGACAAATAAAAAGCACAGGTCTAACCTAAGTTTTTGCATTTTCAAGTAGTTGATAACACAATTACAAGAATAAAATAAACAACCTCAATTGAGGGAGGGTCATTGATGTTTTTTGAAATTTTTGAACTAAACAAACTTACTACTTGTAGCTAAAAAAGTAAACTCTTCTAAAGATCATTAATGAATAATGAATCAAACTAAAAAATTTATGTCATGTTATACATAGTTTTAGGAAACTCTTCCTTTATTCCATCTTCCGTTTGGTTTTCAAATCATATCCCTCAAACTACTAACAAACTGGAAATTAAAACACAATTTGACAAACAATTATCAAACAACCCACATTGTGGTGACCAAGATAAAACTTGACTTCTAAAAGACACAAAACCACACACTAGACATCCAAAACCAAAAACAACAAATTTCCAAAATCAAATGCTACAACAAACCTCCAAGACTTCCAAGACCAAATACAATAAAATTCCAAAAGACATAAAAACTAAACTAAGCACTTAGTTGAAACTTGAAATATCTTGACATTTAAAACTTGAGACACATAAAAACATTTTAATTTCTAAACACACATCAAATAACAAACTTGTAAGAGACATAGAAACCACATATGTACATCTAACACCCAGACACACAAGACCCACAAAATATGATATCCTCACAACAAATTGATGAAACAAAATATATAGACCCATGAAAACATAAGAAACATTAACCAATAAATCCAAGATTGAAAACATCAAAGAAACAAAAATTTTAAAATCACATGCACCTAGAAGAAATAGATGAAAGAGACACTCACAAGTCTTTATGGAGCCTTGTGGATTTTTGCACCATTGGATATAGGGACTCAAGAACCCACTATCTTTCAAAAACCTCATCAATTTCCTTGCCATCAAATACAACACACTTGCAATCCCATAAGTCCCCACGTCACCCCACCAATTTCCCTACCAATGGATACAATGTGTCACAAATCCCAATGCCATGGAGTTCATTCATATGAATGTTCATCCATAATTTGTAATGAACTTATACCTAAAGTTTTAATTCATGTTCAATTAGCTTCTAGTTAAATTTTAGTTCATTTTTATTTAAGTTTTAATTAAATATTAATTCAATTCCAACTAACGTTGAATTAAATCTTAGTTCACTTTTAGTTCACTTCCAAATTAATTCTTAGTTAAGTATTAGTTCACTTCCAATTCATTTTTAGTTCACTCTTAATTCATTTCCAATTAACTCTTAATTCACTTATAGTTAATTCTTAATTAACTCTTAGTTCACTTTTAGTTGAATTTTAGTTCATTCACAATTCACATGTGGGTGGACATGTGCCACACATGGTTACACATAGATGCACACGGGCTACATGTAACTTGAAATTTTTGTAGGAAATTTACTTGAATTAAATGCCCAATGGGTATAAATAGAAGTAGAATTCTCCATTATTTTCATTTTGTTAAACACCAAATTTGGGTACATTCTCTTATGACAACCTTGTTTTGTTCTTTTTCTTGTTATTATAATGAACTTTCATTGAAATCTTAATTTTCACATGTCATGTTCTTGTTTCATGATTTGGAATTTGAAATTAGGCTTACCCTTGTTCATGTTTGGAAATCTTGGTTGTTTTTGTGCCCCTAATACAATGCACTTGCAAAGTGCAAGTCCTTATATAACTTCATTGATTTCTCTACCATTGATTACAATGCACTCGCGGGCTTGCAAGTCCATATGTAACCTTGCCGATTTCCCTGCCACTAATTACAATGCACCCATAGGCCCATAAGTCCCTATATAACCCCGTCAATTTCCCCACCATTGGATACAACATAATCATAGGCTTGAAAGTCCTTATGTAACCCCACCCATTTCCCCCCACCATTAGATACAACACACTCATGGGCCCACAAGTCCCTATGTAACCCACAAATATTCTCCACCATTAAATACAACACACTCATGAGCCCATAAGTCCCTACATAACCATGTTAATTTCCCCTACCACTATAAACAACATATACTCATAGGCCCACAAGTCCCCTCATTACTTTATGCATTTAATCACAATTGGATATCAAGGGTTATATACCATCACAACCCTAGCCTTGGGCTTGCAAAGGTGCGGGCCAAAAGTGAAGCCCATGAGTCACATTTCATGCTCCTGAGAATTTAGGAAAGTGTGAGGGAATGAACCCCCACACTTGCAAGTGAGCTCCCACTTTGGGAATTAGAGTCCCAATGGACTCCCAAATTTTCAGAAGGTGATTGTAGGGGTCAAAACTTATTGGATTGAAAAGTTCTTTATATCACTGGAAAGCTCTTGGAACTTAGATGTTTAAAATGGGCTCACATGACCCATTTGGGCACTTAAAACATAAGTTATGGCGGAAAGTCAAATTGTCAATTTGATTTCCAAGCACTAAAAGTCAAAAATCGCCTTGATTTCCTTATGTGCAGGTAGCATGCCACATACCGTTAAAAAGGTTTCAACAAGGGCTATAACTTTTCTTCAAACCTCACCTCAATTAGAGGTCTACACACAAAGTTATAGGCTTTCAAAGTTGCAAGAGTCCCAATTTAAGGAATTTCGGGACTCCAACTTTAGAGTCCCAGGACAAAATGACATTTGGGTGTTGGTCATGTGGCTAGGCATAAAGAATACTATAAGGGGGAAGGTGGTGGCTTCCCTTAAGTTCGGGTTGTGGTGAATCTTGTGAATCCATGTTTGCCCGTGGCTCGTTTGTGCACCAAAAGTGCTCCAACTATGCATTAACCAACTTGTTATTCGGTTTGTGCAGGTCCATGTGAGTAATTGACTTGCTTGTCACTCTTTCTAGTCCTTATCTCAATGCTATAGCATGCCCCTCTACCCCCGAAGTGCTACAAGCCAGGGAATGTATGCTAACTCCTCATTATTCTGTTATGTTCACCTTTGACTCACATTTGAGTCTATTAAGGAGCTTGGGAATGTATCATATATACCCTACACAAAACATATAAAAAAAATTACACACTCTAAATTCTAAACTAGAACCCAAATAACAAACCAAAATGCCATAATAAACAGGCACTTAACAATACACCAAGAAATTATCAACCCTTTCAAAATGTAGAATCACAAATTAGTTTACCTAAAACCTTAAACCATGACAAATGTTTCAATCATCATTTTCAACATACCTAGAGAGCATGGATAAGCCCATCAATCTCCAACCATTTGCATAAAGAAACTAAAGGGTTTCATTTAGGTTTAGGAAATTTTCACAATGAACTTCATTTTGAAATTCAACTTCCAACTCCATTGTCAAATTTGATTCCACCTCACATGCCAAGGCAAAATCAATTGGTTTCATGCATCCAATCCATGGATCAATTCTTGTGGACAAAAATTAATTTGTGCAAGTTTTTTATTGGCAAACAACATTTATAAAGTGCTATCAATATTCCAACAATGGAAAAAATATGTTCGATTTTGATTTGGCTTGTTGGAATGCCAAAGATATGTCACATGAGAAGAAAAATGGTTAGAAACTTATGTTCTTTGCACCACTAAGATAAAACACACTTGCAACTTTCTAAATCAATAGGAAACTATTGGATTCCAACAAGCTCCCTTGAACCCTCGTTGTTTTGTGTGTGCCTCCAACCAAAAAAAACTTATAACAACAAGGTGCAAAACAAAATATCTAAATAACAAAACAAACATAAGACACCCAAGACATTGCAACAATCACTATAGATTTGTTGAAAATCATTGTCCCCCACTAATGAAACATAATGAAACTCCAAGATTAGGGACCAAAAATGCTGCCAACAATCACCAAATCTATGTTGAACTCCCTTGTCCTCCACCACCTTGGCAACTTGAACATACAAGTTTCATATCAATGTAAAAACGATGGTGCAATAAATGAAACCAAATAAAGTGATTTAAACTCAAAAAAAGATACAAAGCTCGAGAGCCACTTACCTTTTTCTAATTCAATGGGTTCTATAATAGCCATGTTCCCTTGAAAGAAAATTGATTTGTCTTATAAAGCTCTAATAACTAGTAGCTTGCATTTATAGTTTTGATGACACACATATAAAAAACTCAAAATGAACATTGCAAGTTGCAAGTTATTGTAAAAAGTGAAATTAACATGCACGTTACAAACTACAAACTACAAAATCCCTAACCCTAACCATAATACGTTGAAAGGGTATAAATTGAAGAATAAAAGGGTATATAGGTTTTTGGGAGGTACCTTTTCCATTTATTTCCCTTCAAATTGATTATGGTTAAGCTATTTGAATTTCTAAAAGTTCTAGTTATGAGGTGGGGGCAATTACCAACTTTCTAAAATGTTTGGGTATGAGGTAAATCGATTTTTTAAAAATTCAACATTTGGTGGATATATATCTATATGTGTACACATGGTAACACTCAGTTAATATTCAACGGACCTTCAAATACCCGCCCAACACTAGAAAAAAATCCCAAGTCAAGTTAGGTCTCTAATTATTAGTAGTGTCTTTAGTCTCCACTCACTAATAGAAAAACACATCTTTTTCAACTTATCTTCATTGACTAAAAGAGTTGAAAAAACATCATTATCAACTAAAATAGTCCAAATTTTAATTGACAGTGACATTTTTTAAAACTTTTTTAATCAACAAAAATAAGTAAAAAACAGACATGTTTTTTAGTAGTGACTTGGGTAGTTTGAGCCAACTTCTCAACAATTTTATTTTCATTACAATGAACCAATCATGGGTGTTAAAGCCCCCATAATGGCCATTCCCATAATATAATAAAGGGCACAATAAGTGGCCATACACATGTTTGGCATGACATTATGGCAATGTTGTCCCCCATCTTTGTCTTTACCCATTTCAAACAAGACACTAAGGTTTCAAAAAAATAATTTGAGAGGGAAGGGGGTTAATAGCTTCTTGCTTCATTATGTAGGGTATCCCTAAAAAGACTACTGATGCGCCCCCAAGCTCTTTAATGGACTCAACTGCGAGTCCAAAGGTGAAGACAACGGAAAGAGAAGGAGTTAGGGCACATTCCCTGGTTCGCAACACTTTGGGGGTAGAGGGGCGTGCTAAAGCTCCAGGATGGGACTAGGAAGTTTAATAAGAAATTCCCTTACTCACACGGACCTGCACAAACCAAACAACAAGTTGGTTAGTGCGTAGTTGGAACACTTTGGTGCACGGACGAGCCACGGGCAACCACGGACTCACAAAACTCACCACGGCCCGGACTTGGGGGAAGCCACCACCTTCCCCCTTATAGTATACTATGTGTTTGGCCATGGGACTAGCACCCAAATGTCATTTTGTCCCAGGTTTCCCAAGTTGGAGTCCCGAAATTCCCATAGTTGGGACTTCCGTGACTTTGGGGGCCCATAATTTGTGTGCAAACCTCCAATGGAGATGAGGTCTAAATCAAAGTTGTAGCCCTTTTCAAGAGTTTTCCAACAATATGTCACATGCCACCTACACACAAGGAAATCAACGCAATTCTTAACTTTTAGTGGTCGAGAGTCAAATTGTCAATTTGACTCTCGACCCTTCTTTTGGCCATAACTTGTGTTTTAAGTGTTTAAATGGGTCATGCAAGCTCATTTTAAACATCTACGTTCCAAGCGCTTTCCAATGATATAAGGAACTCCTTAATCCAATGGTTTTTGACCCCTACAATTGCTCTTTGAAAATTTGGAAGTCCATTTGGACTCCAACTCCCAAAGTAGGAGCTCACTTGGGAATGTGAGGGTTCATTCCTTCACACTCTCCTACACTACCAAAAGCATGAGATGTGACTCCCAGGCTTTTCTCTTAGCCCACAACCTTGCAAGCCTTTACCTTGGTTGCAAACCCAAAGCTGAGGTTGCGACAACTACCATTGGGTGAATGTCATAAATGAAGAAACACTTGCCCTGAATTTAGGTCGGTTTTCATTAGGAAAATCAAATAATATTTACAATGAAATTTGACTTGATATTCAACCTACAAGGTTTCGATGGGGTGAATATTGACACCTACAATGTGTCCTTTTATTTAAATCCCAAAAGCAATATACTCAATAAGGTACTTTAATAGAATAAGGTACAATTTTCAACCAACTACCATCACAATTGGTAAACACTATTTTTTTTCTCCACTCTTCTTCACTTTCTATTTGGGTCCCACTTTGTTATTTAATTTATTTTGTGCTTTTGGTTTGTGTGTTAAAGTTCTATGATGTTCTAAAATTGAATATTTCTTTTTATGTTTTGTATTTTTTGGTTTATAAATTGAAATTTTTTGTTGGTTTGATTGGGTTTTCTTGTGTTCTTGTCCAACTTTTTTTATGACATTATTGTTCAATTATTCTTGTGTTGCTACTCTCATTCCTGTTGTAACATTATTGTTCGATTCTTATAATGTTGTTATTCAACTCTTCTTTGTAATTTTATTATTTGGTTCCTCTTATGTTGCTACTCAATGTTTTTTACAATATTGTTATTCGATTTGTCATTGTTATTTGGTTCTTCCAATGGTGCTATTTAACTCTTCTTATAATGTTCTTGTTCAGCTCTTCTTATGTTGTTATTCAATTCCTAAATGGCATTGTTGTTCAATTCTTCTTCAGACTCCTTTTGTGTTGTTCTTAAGTTGATAATCGATTCCTTTTATTGTTGGTTCACTTCTCTTGTCATGTTATTTAATTTTTTTTATTATGTTGTTTGATTACTTTAATTATTAATCGGCTAATTTTTTTTATTGTTAAGTTCATTTTTTTGTTACTTAGTTCTTTTTGTTGTGTTATTCGACTCCTCTTATTAATCCTCAACTCATCTTGTTGTTGTTTGGTTTTTCTTGTTGTTATTCAACTTTTCCAAATTCAAGTACCATTTTGACCTAATTCCCATGCATGTTGTTCAATTTTTTTAGTGTTGTTGTTCAACTCTTATTGTTTTGTTGTTCGACTTTTCTATTGTTACTACTCGACTCATCTTATTGTTGTTTAGTTTTTCTTGTTGCTACTTAGTTCCACCAAATTCAAATACTATTTTGACCTAATTATCATGCATATTATTTAGGTCCTCTTGTGTTGTTGAATTATTCTTATCACAATGTTTGACTCATATTATTACTACTCAATTATTTTTGTTGATGTTGTTCGATTCTTTTATTGCTATTGTTAGATTCACCTTGTTGTTTGGTTTTTCTTGTTGCTATTCAACTCCTCCTAACTCAAGTACCATTTTGACCTAATTCCCATGCATGTTGCTTAATTTTTCTTGTGTTGTTGTTCAGCTCCTCTTGTTGTTTAGCTTTTTGTTGTTGTTTATCAATTTGGTACTTCCCCCCGTTTGCTTTGTGTAGGTTTGGGAATGAGGAGTTTGGGTTCACCATTGAGTTTTTTTTTCAAGTACAACTTTGAAAGTATGTTTATTATAATTATGTGTTTTTTTTGTTTAGATGTTAATGTTTATCTTTCCATTTATTTTGGTGGAAAAAAAATTATGTTCCAATTTCAATATTTATTTGTTATCAAACTTGGCATGATTTTAACATTAGTAAATATGTTTGTTGTTTGCAAGATTCATACACAATTTTTTTGAATTACATTACAATTCATTTTGCATGCTCATTTTTTACAAAAGAAAGGTGGGTTAAATGAGTTATTTTGACCTTGTAAATGTTGGTAAATGTTTTGAGTTATATTGTAGGGTTTAAGTAGTTAAATTCATTTGTAAGTAAAAAATTAAAATAATATTTTTTGTAGAAATTTTTTGTTTTAGTTTTTCCATTCTTGTTCAATAACACTCTTGAAAAAATTGCTTAAAAAGGAGTAATCAATTGAAAATGAAAACAAATTTTCAACTAAAAATGCAACATCCAAAGATTTCCCAATGATGTTCCTATGAAAAAATTGTTTAAAGACCATCTCAATTTTGAAACAAAAACCAACAAAGTTCCTAAAAATGAAGAAGAAAGAATGAAAATGAACCTTCAAAAAATTAAATGGAAACATCATGGGAAAAATGGTTTTTTTGTGTTAACAATTACAAAAAAGTTGATCGTAAAATTCTTCAAATGATGTGTTGTATTATTTGTTACACAATTTTATCAATGCATCTAATCCCAAAACTTAGGCAAGAAAAGGTTTAATTTCATATTACAAACAAATGGTAGAACAACTTTCAACAAACTTGTGAATGTAGACCATGCCATTATTGCAAAAATAATAATCGAAGGAAATAAATAGTTCATTATAAAAACTACTCAAAGACAACCAACAAAAAAAAAGTCTAATCTTTTTAGCAAAAAACTTTAATTATTTTTGCTACAAAAGATTTTTTCAAAAAGGATGATGTGTAACAAAAAGAATTTTTGCAAGATTTAAACATTTTATTTGTCAAAAGTCACTTGCCAATGCAATTTGTGGAAAATATTTAGATGAAGTGTATGGCCTTGCATTTATGTTTTCAAGTGGTCAAAAACATTGCTAAAAAAGTGTTGCCTAATTTGGTGGAAAAAAAAGAACAATGGTTTGTTCTACCAAAATATAACAAAATGAAATTCTACAACAAAATTTGATTTGTGAATTTTTCAGGGTGCACATGACATTTTTATTAATGTGATAAAAACATTAAGGGCTAATTGATAGCCAAATCATGTCATTGTTGGTTTGTTTGAAGCAATAAAAGTTATTAGTCAAGCCTTGGCAAGAAATTTAACATGAATCACATGAATATGGGTTGAAGAAGAAAATTCTTGCTTATGTAAAAGATGAGGGGTCAAATTTGAATGTTATGGCAATTGTTCTACAATCCATTGTGAGTTATGAATGTTTTAGGTTTGGATGAAAGTTTTTAAGTTACATGTTTTAGCCATGTTTTCTATAAAGCTTGCCAATATGCAAAACAAATGAGAATGGGTGTTGAAATCTCAAGTATGTTTCTTTTAAATCTATTTAACTAAATTTGTAGAAATGTATAACTTGGCCTAAAAAGTTTGGAAAAAGAAAATGAGGATGGAACAAGGCTTGTGAGGACTCTAATATCCATTTAAGAAAACCAAACACTCCAATTAATATAAGATTTATTTTTTCACTTGAAATGATTTCTATAATCATTTAGATTTTTTCTTTGAACATAGATCATTTAGATTTTAAATTATAGATTTTAGTTTTTTATTTGAACTATAGTTTGAAAATATTAACATTGAATGTTAAACTTTGTTTATAGTTTGCCTTCAAAGTGATTATGTTCCAAAAAACTTTATAATTTTATAATGATTAGCTTTTGTTACAATAGACTAACTTCTATCAAAATTAATGGAAAAGTGCCTCCTCCTTTTACATGGCATATTTTTCAATTTTTAAAAACTACATTTCCCTAGTTATGAGTGCTTGTGTTATGAATTAATTTCAAGGCCATTAGTTGTTAAGTGATGCATTGCATTCTATGATAACAATGTGTTTAAAATTGGGGATAGAAGCTTAAATCCCACCAACTTTAATAAATTTGATAGATGGTGATTTTGGGGTTATTCTTGGGTTGTTTTTGTTGGCCTCTAATATGAAAAAGGAGGTTTCAAAGGCATTGGAGTCTTTCCTACCCTTTTAAAATAAATATGATATAAAACTCATAACATATTGTCTTTGATGATAGTCCTTAGGTTCAATTTTTTTTGCCTAATATTGTTTTATGTTGGCCACAAAAAGGTGTGGATATTGTTGAAAAACATGATAAGAAATCATCATATCCCATGCTTATCAAATGCCATAATCATTTACATCTTTTGTTAAAATCTAAAGGTGATTGTGTAGATCCAATGGTTGAAAAGATTGTGAGTTAGATATTTTTGAACCAACTACCAACACTAATGAGCCAATGACAAAGCTTATGGGCAAAAGAGTTGCAAATTTTCAAAAGATACTAAGTGGTCATCAAGGATATCAATTATTCGCCTCCATGGTGGGAGAAGCACAAATCCATGTGTCTCATTGTTGGTTTTTTGGTTTGCCAAATATTAAACATTGTATGATTTCAAATTGAAACAAATAACAATTTTTCTTTGATTGACATATTAACAAATTTAAGTTCAAATGTCATTTACAAATGGCTAATTTAGAGAAATTGAAATTCATGAACAAGAATTGGCCTAATGATCCAATAATTGATTGAAAATCTTCTAATTTAGTGGAGTTAATTGAAAAATATCTTAAAGTTAAAAGACAATTTCAAGCATTTTGAAGGTCCATTTAAATAAGATGAAGTTATGAAATATTAAAATATGAAGGAATTTTATTTTACTTTTTGTTATTTTTACCATTTTCTAGTTTTTTTGTAATTAAAAAATCATTTTGCTAAAAATAATTGAATTTATGATAACGAACTAATAAGAACTACGTTTGAAAATCGATCGGTCTTAAATTTGTAAGAATGACATTTTAAAAACTTGTTGAACTTTAATTTTTTCAAAGGTTTAATAGCCTAGCTAGTTTTTCTTGTGGAAATTTTAGATAAATGGTTCAATTCTTCAAATGGTATGTGAAAATCAAAACCCCGATGGTTCTCACAAAAAATGAAAACCACCCAACATTAGTGCCTACCCTTTTTGTAAAATTTCTAACTCAACATAGGAATTCACCTTGCACCATACATGTAAGGTTTTTCATTTTCATAAAAAACCTTACGCACAAGGTGCCTCTTTCAAAAGGAAAGGAATTGAAGTTGTTTAAGATTTTATAAAATTTTATGTTGTGTAAGGATTTCAAACAAGTTTGTTTTGTGAATTTGGGTTTAGCATTTCATTCCCATGTCACATTTGGGCCTTCATTCCCAAACTTTATTTTCAATCCCTACCTTACATTAAATATACATAAATCATGACACATACAATGGGGAAGGTTTTTATAACTATTCTTTAAGAGTGGGAGGGATCTTACACCTATTTGTAAGCATAAGATCCATCCTAATATTGAAGAATAGGTGTAATGTGCCTCATTTTTTAGGTTTTTTGCAAAGTTCTTGCCTTTTATTGAATGTTTCTAAACAAGGACATCTTTTTGGGTTTATTTCTTTACTATGTTTTTTTGGGTTCACAGTTCCTGATATCACATATCACTTTGTTGTACCAAGAAATAAACACAATTGAATCATTTACATCAACAAAAGCCTTCAAGAAAAAACTTTACTAAAAGTAGGTAGCAATTTTATTGCTTCATGTGCACCTTTATTCTTGCAATGTTATTGCCTTCATGTTTTACCTTACACTTTGTCACTAAAATGGGACCACCTTATTTTCTTTACATGGAATCATAAGGCCCAATGTCCATATTTAATCAAGAACTTCTATTTTTAAATGTTTGCCACCATTTTCATCAATCTTGACACACCTCTAAATTTGTCAAATAATAGTGGTGGTAAAAACTTTGCCAATTTTCAATTTTGCAACAAAATGCAAACCTAGGTGCCCTTCTTACTCCCCAACAAAAAAGGCATGGGAGTTCTTAGATGAAACCCAATTGAAATCTTAAATTAAGCTTGTGACCATGAGGGACATGACCATGAATTTAATTTATGATTTCAATAGAAGGCAATTAATTTAATTTGGAACCAAAATGGTTCGAACCACAAGTTAACCCAAACTCACAAGATTCACCATGACTTAAATTTGAAAAGAATCACCACACTCCTCCATATTGTATACTTTTCAATTACTAGTGAAGGATACATTGCAATGACACTTGATTCCTAAAAATATCAAAATTGTCAAATTATGAATCTTCCCATGTCAAAGGTTCATAACTTTCTAATTTTTCTTTAATTTGGAAAATTTTCAAAAGTAATTTAGTTGTAGCCCTTGAAATGATCTTTCCTCAATTAAAACTCCTTAATTGAAATTGATTTGACTATGTTGTCAAGTGATTAAATGATCAAGAGTCATGTTGGCAATTTGATTTTTGACCTTTCATAACTTGGCATAACTTGTGTTGTACATGTCATTATTTTGAGTACAAAACCCCATTTCAATATTTTACCCTTCACCATATTTCCAATGGTCTAAAAAGGGCCCATTTGAATAAGATTTAGTCCCCATAACCTTGATCTAAACATTTGGGACACCCTAGGTTCCCAAAGTGGGAATCCACTTGAGAATACATTTTAAAATGTTGGGCCTTGTTCCCTTGCACTCTCCCACAATTGTGAAAATGTGTTTGAATATCAAGACAACCTAGTTTTTCTCTTGCCATGTTTTCTTTCTTGTGCCTTAGCCTTGATCATGAACCTAAGGTTGGGGTTGCAACAAATTTATAGATATATTGTTCATGAATTGCAATGAATATATATGGTGAAAGCTTGGAAAATATTTTGTAAACTCCCTTTTAGCACAATGTTGAAAGATAACATTATCATCTCACATTGTTGTGGTGAAGTTTTGCAACATGAAATGAACAAGGATTTATTCAACAAAGCGTTATAAAAAAAACATCATCAAGATATGTATGTTGAGTTTTTTTTTTCCTAGTTGTTTCATGACTATTAATGTCTATAAACATATTTTAAGGTTGGTGAAAATTGTTCTCGCTTTTGAAACATTGATAAAATATGTAATTCCTAATTTAAAATTGATTGACCTATGGTTGTTGGATTCATGTTAAACACAAAAATATGAAGCATTATGGTATACTAGTGGGCCTTTAATGTGTCATTGGCCCCAATATATTCAACCTCCTTTAAGGTCATTTGTCCCAATACTATTATAGTCAAAGTGGGTTTAACTTTGGAGTTCTTGTGGAACACTTTAAAATTAATTTTAATGGAAATTATTTTAAATTCAATAATTTTTGTTTCATTAGTCAAAAAAATTGAGAAACAACAAACATGCACATTACTTCATCAAGAGCTTTTCGATAGTACAAAAGTAAAGCGAAGGGGCACAATTTGAGAAAATTATGGAATGGTCGCATCCAAACAAACACCTATTTTAATATATAGATGGAAATTTTTGACAAATCCTTCATACATTTTTGTCTTAATGTATTCAACTTGTGAACATCAACCTTTTTATATAAAATTTCATAATGTTGCGAAAATTTCAAAACATTTGTTGCAAATTCAAAAAAATTGTAAAATGTCTCCAAATTTATGTACATGGTTCAAATAATAGCCATAAATATATATAAAGATGTTAAAAGATTTCATTTCATATTTTGTTAGTGGCCAAATTTGGTTAAATTGATTTATGGATGATCACCGCCTTTGCTACATAACAAAAATGGAAAAAAAAAACATTAGTGCACACCTACATATTTGACAACTAACATGTTTATATATAATGTATGATAAATAACAAATGTCAATGTTTAGCTTTGAAAAGAAGGTTGGGTGGATACTCACTTTGTTGGATACCAAGACATTTACATGAACAACATTAGATACCTTTTAAAGCAAATAACAACCAATGTTGTTCATGTAAATGTCAATAGTTGCATATACAACGTGTAAATCTTGTGTAAATGTAAATCATTTACACTACACATCCAATTTTTTTACACTTTCAACTGGCCAATGTAAATATTTGTCAAATACATTCACACAACCTCATGTAAATGTTTTGAGGTGTGTAAGTCTATATATTGTATACCCTTAATGACCATACCTTCTTGCAAATCCATATTAATTAGTTGTGGGTGCATCGTAAAGCTCAATTTTTATTTTTTTTGCAATGGACCAATTTGATTGACCTTTTACAAAAAGTCATAGTACTTTGATACTCCTCAAACATAATTAACATGTTCTATTAATATGGGACTATGGTGGTGTTATTTCAAGGAATATCTTGAATGCACATTTTGCCCCACTTCATTGCTTGAGTAGAATTTTTATTCCTAATTTTGTTCATCATCATTTTTGGCCTAGGCTTTTACAAGAGCTTTAAGTACTTACTACAATTCATATTAATTAACTAAATTAATTGTGGTGCATCACAAATCATCCCAAAGCACAAATGTTTGATGGTTTTTTTTTCTTGCAATGGACCATTTGATTGGCCTATCACCAAAAATAGTCTAAAATTCGTCTTTCCGCAAGTAAAAATCACATTTTTCACATTACTTTGCATAGCTACATAAAAGCATATAAATATATTTTTTACACTAACATTGTTTTACATAGCCATGTAAAACCATATAAATGTATTTATTTTTACATTTACACAAGTGCAGATGAATATTAGACACTTACACAAAGTGTAAATAAATTTCGCTATGGGATACACTTACACATAATGTAGGTCCTAAACCATTGTCGGCAAAAAGGAGGGGTGACTTAACTAGAAAACACCTTAACAAATCAATGCATCTACAATTTACTAATCATAGATTCATCAAAGTGAAAATACACTAAATGAAACATATTTAATTCCTAACCCTAGTTATTATATGAGTTCTACAACATACATACTCTAGACCTTAAGGGATTAGATTTCTTTTGATTTCCTCTCAAGAGCCAACTAGTCATTCTTTGTAGCAATTTGTCTCTCAACACTAAATTTAAAATCCCAATAGATGCCCCAATCTCATCAAATCTTCCCATAGAAAGTTGACAAAGAAAGACAAAATATTGGACATTGCAACATCAGAATTTCATGAAACCCACACCCTTCCACATAGTTCATTCCCCCGAAGCTCTTGCAAAGGTACTTTCTTTCAAACACAAGTAAACTGACAATTTCCCACAATTGCCCTGACAGCCACAAACAAGATGAATTTGCCACCATGATCGCTCATGAAATCCTAGATACTATCATCAATTCCCTTGTTATGGTCCATGACTTTTACAACTAAATCCTCTATTTCCTTCATGAAGTCCATGATGTAGCAAATTGTCGATTCCAAAAAGAAATTTGAAGACCGACAACGGGGCATTCTTCCCCAATTGTTTATGTTATCCACACTCAACACACTCTACAAAAACCAAACATGCACAATAGAAGAAAAACATAGCTCCATATGCATCTATTGCTTCCTTCCATGGGAACCTCTATTTATCCAAGTTTTCAAACCACCTTCCATTGATGGCGTTGAAACTCCCCACCAACCATCCTTGTGTAGCGTGATACACATTTCCATCAAAGAGCCATTACATCAACAACAAAGAATCCACTCCATCACTGAACTCCAGCCACTCTTATGAAGAACAAAAAAAGTCAAAAGGATATAACCTACAAGCCAACAAAAACAACCAAATGCTAAAAAGAACAACAGAAATTGAACTTTCAATGTCCACAACCCGTCATGATGCCCAACTGTTCTGTAGTTTGTCACCTTCTGCCTTTCATCCATAGCAACCAGATTCCTGATTCTTATGTGTGGAACTGGAACTAGAAGACATTTTTCGAAAAATGATTAGGACTGGAGCTGCTGGGGGATGCCTAATTGCCATTTCTGGGTGTCAGTTATTAAGAACTGGATCTAAATTGAGACTGATGTTAGATCAAAGTTGGTTTGAGTGATAAGAAATAACTTTTTTGTGGTGCTTTAATATGAAGGGTGGGTCCCTTGGGACTTGTTCATTTAATCTAGAGTGGAGTGCACCCCTTTGATGCCATGGATCATGGGACCCAGCTCAATGCTCTAACTTGCCTTGAAAAGGGCCTCTACCCATTTTTGCCCTTCGAATATAGGTAAGTGTGACACCTCCTAAAGAAAGACCTGTTCCAACTTTTGAATTGGGAGTAGATATTTACATTCAGTAAAGACCCAAGGCCGCATGCTTTACTGAAATGGGGCCTACCAACTTGCCTCGTGCAGGCCCTTTTTCTTGTAAAGCCTGCAGTCTCAGGCTTTTCCCAACATTTTAAAACCTTGCATGTTCACCGTGACAATGACAAAGTCTTAGATTTTCACCAACTTAGCTAGGTAGCACCAAAAAAAATTCTTGACTTTGCGGATACCACTGAAAGAGGGGATAGGGGTGAAAGAGAGGGTGACTTCACAGATAACTTCAATGTAAACCTTTTTTAGTAGTAGGTGTTCTCACTCACCTTTCTTCAACAACTTCCAACCAAAATATCACAAATAAAGTCAAGAAGGAAAGTAGGAGGAGACACATGGGCTGAAAAAGGTACATGGAATCAAAGACAAGGTATTTTAGTCAGGGCAAAAAATGGTTGTTGAACACACTTAGGAAAATATTTGGTAGGCAACTCATGAGGTTAGTACAACAGGCTTTCTTTCTTTCTTTCTTTCTTTCTTTCCAGGGTGGGGACACCGTGGGGTCCAATGTGGAGTAAGGAGGAACTTTGAGAATTGTTTGGGTTTAGAAGTTCTGTTCCCTAGTAATATTCCCAATAAAATTTCCAAACTATCTTCTCAATGGTGTTCTGGATTATTTTTCTCCATGTGCACCTTAATTTTGTCCCACAATTGTTTTGTCAAATTTGTTCCTCATATTGTTCCTCATAGTTCTTGTGTCTCTCCCCCCCCTCCCCACACATGCTCTTTAATTTTATCCCATTTGCTTTGCTAAATGTTCACTAAGTTGTTTCTATGGTTCCCATGTGTCCTTCAGAATGTGTTTCTTAATAAATTACATCCCATATATGTCTTGCCAAATGTTCCCCACCATTGTTCCCAATATTTAGTGCAGAGCCAACTTTAACAAATGTCTTGTTGAATAACAAAGTAATGAAAATTTGAAGATTCCATGTTGAATTTTTTTAATATTGTTGAAATTCAAAAGATTCCTTATTTTCATTCACAAATGTAGAAAAGTTGGAAAAAAAGGATCTATTGTGAGTGAATTCACACACTTTGTGCTCTTGTGCCCAATACCTAAATCCTTTGGGTCACTTTTGTTCAGATTTGTTTGTTTTCAAGAAGAAGAAGACAATGAGTTATAGTAGTGGCCCAGGACAGTGGGACCCAAAACATGAGCAAGATGGCAGGAAGAGCAGAAGTGGACAGATGGAAATAAATGGGCATGGAAAAAATTTATGTACTTCTTTGTTTTTTAGTTGTCCAAAGCAGTATTACTTTTTTGATGAAGGACACTAGGTACCAAGCTTCTGTATGGATGGACATTTTCCCTTTCTTTACCTTGTTTGAGATGGATATTTTTTCTTTTGCTGGAAAGATTAGTCAGAAATTTCCTACTGATATATATATATATATATATATATATGGACAACAGGTTACAACCAGTGTTGGGTGGTTCTCTATTTTTTTTGTTGTTGTTGGAGAACCTCTAGAGTCGGTTCCCTCTTATTGTTATTTCTTGAAAGAACCTCCGGGTAAGGTTTTGAATTTTTTTATTAAAAAAATCCAGAACTTCCAGTTAAGGTCAATGTTTTAAAAAAATATAGGGGGTTCTCCGGTACTAGGGTTCAAGTTTTTAAAAAAGGGGCAGGTATGGGTAACCATTAAGGTTTAGAGATTGGATTGTAAAAAAATAAAAATTAAATTGGTTATTGCAATTACAAGGCAAGTACTTGAAAGAAATGAATTTGAAAATGTTATGAATCTACATCTAATTTGCAACAATTATGTACTTAATGCCTATTCACTACTCACATTTGCAACAATCTATTTTCGCAAAATTGGGCTTTTGGGCATTTGACATTGGATAAACCAGCACAAAAACCTTCAATTTAGTTGAACAGACAAATGACCTGAGCATTACAAATGACATTACAAATGCACATGAGAAATAATAACAAAATGGATTGGACAAACTTTCAATCACAAAAGATCAACAATTGACCTTAATATATAGGGACAAATCCTTCCTTATAATTGGGCTTTTGGGCATTTGACATTGAATAGACCATCAAACATACCTTCAATTTGGTTGAATACTATAAATGACACAAGTTCTTAATGCACATGAGAAATGACAACAAAATGGATTGAACAAATTTCCAATCACAAAAAATCAACAATTGACCTTAAAATCCAGGGACAAATCCAACCACAATTAAATATAATGACAATTGACCTTAAAATCTAAGGACAAATCCAACCACAAATGAAAACATATGACTTGCAAAATAAAACAAAATTGACCTTAGAGCAATGCACATCTTCAAAAACACTTATAAAATGACAACAATTGCATCATATGAATGACACAATTCACAAAAGGTTTCAGGTTTTAGCCATACATATATGATTCCACAACATAAGTAATAGAAAAGACCATGTAACTTCTAGCCCTAATTAATGAACTCAGAATGAAGACCATTAAGCCATTCCTACGTTCAACCCATTTCATTGTGGGAAATTTAATAGCAAATGTGAGGTTAGGAAATACCTATGCTACAACACAAAGCAAATCTTCAATCTTCAACTTCAATGTTGTAAATGCACCCCGAAAAAAGATAATTAGAACTCTTCTTGCACAAGAAAAATGTTAACAAAAAAAAAATTGAAGATGAAAGCAAAAATTTGAACTTGAAATCAAATGAAATCAGAGTTTGAAATGCTTGTTGTAACGGATTTGATTTATGGTAAGGCCATTGGTTGCCAAAAAAGTTTGTGATTTGAGAAAGGGGGACAAGTTTCCTCTTCTTTGTCCCTTGTTTTTCACTTTGGGTTTCTATAAAAAAAAAAACAACCCCCACTTCTTGTATAGATTTGGATGTTCATGACAAGCATGTTTTTTGTTATAGTTCATAAGCCCTTTGTGCTTTGCATATGCATCAATGGGTTCCAATTGAGTAAGGTGACAAACAAAACATTGCATCATCTACAAGTTACAAATGCTCATTGTTGCAAATTATTCACCACAAAAAAAACCCAACAGGCTTATGGTTGATGATTAGGAGAACACAAACTTTGGTTGGCCACTAGCTTTGGAAGTAGGGAGGGTTTCCCAAATTACATCAAGGTCAACATTTAGTGCTTCTTTTGATCCAAGCTCAATTTTCAATTGAAACATAAGGGTGATTACACACTAGACATTCCATTTTTTAGCATCACAAGGACAATTTTGGGGGGGGTACCTTGAAGTTTGGCACCATATATTTTGGGATATGATCGAAAATTCTAGAAGCGACTCATTTAATTAATCTATAACACTTGTAAAATCAATATAATTTTTTTGAAAATCAAATGTCATCATTTCATTACAAGATGGACTTTTAAAGTTTTGTAAAATCTTTGATCATAGTCCACAAAACAATTGTGGACTTTTTTTACATGATAAACATGTGTTAAATGTTGAATTGTTTTTCTTAGTATGATTATGGGGTTCATGCAATACTAGAATAAGGCTTTCCAACCGAACTTACTTTCTTGTTTATTAGATATCATGTTAAATTGCCAAAAGTGTGGGAAATACCTGATTTATTGAAATTTCAAAATTGAAAGGGGGTGTTGTGTAAAAAAGGACATTACTACCCTAAAAGAAATATGCAAATAATTGTTTTTGGAAAAAACTTTGATTTTGGCTATTTACTACTCAGCTGGACGATCCCCCTTCTAAACACATGTCACAATATGAAAACCCCTAACATTAGGGTTAGGTATCTTCCTTGTTTTCAAATGGGCAAGTTCGTATTTTCATTCCCACTCACTGTCTTGTTTTTGAACTTTCATTATACACTTGTGTGTTACTCCAAAGTCATTGAACTTGAGTGCATGCATACCTCTTGTAACTTTGAAACCTAATTTCGGTGTGTTACTAACAATGCATGGTGTTCAAGCTTTTACAACATTGTTTGTTGCAAGCAGAAATTTACCTTTATCATATCCTTGTAACTTTGAAACTTGTTAAACTTATGTACATTATTGTGTTTGTTATTTTTGGGTTTATTTTAGCCTTCACACCACTCTTGTGGATTTTGCAATTTTGTTTTTATATTGTGTGCAAACATGCTAGTCATGTCAAAAAATGAATTTAAAGAGGTATGTGAAGGACCTACCTTTTTTCCATTTGTTGCATATACAAAAATGATTATTTTAATTTTTTACTTATAAATTAATTTAACAAAAGGGAGTTGAAGTTTCTGCCCACATTTTGTTTGGGGTTTTACACTTGTTGAATTCAAGCTTTCCAATACCAAAATTTTAGGTTCAAGGTAGAGTTGAAACAAATTTATTTGTTGTTTCATTTTCACATGTGGTATTTCCTAAAATTTCAGGTCATATTGAGAAGTTATAAGCGTGATCTAGGACTTGCAAATAGGGAAAAAATCATTTTCAAGTTGAATATTTCAACTACTAATTAAATGTGGATTTTAAAAAAAACATTCTATTGTTGGAAGCCCATAATGGTAAAAGAAGCTAGGTTGTTAGCTTCCATCTACTCTATTTGGAAAATATGATGTCTTGTATAGAATGCATGACATGTTTGAAATTATGTCTATGTTGTTTTTGATTTTACAATCTAAAATCAAGCTTATAAATGCCAAAATTGTATGATTCCACCCATTCTAATAGTTTATTAGAAGTGATAATACCAAAACTATAGATTCTATCCCACATACAACTCTTGATCAAATATTTTGTGAGTTGTTTTTCCTTTTACAAAAATGCTTGAAAAACCATGTCATTATTTTATAGTTGTAAAATTTGGGTTACAATTCACTAAAATTGTCATTGTTTTACAATTGTAGAAATTGAGTTACAATTCACAAATTTTTTCATTATTTTATAGTTGTAGAAATTAGGTTATAGTTCACACAATTTTAGTTTCATGGCTATCAATTTGACTTTGTTAAATGAGCTATTAATTTTGTTATTTTCTTCATGTTTTTAGTTATGGTTCACTCAAGTTGTCATAGAGATCTTGCAAATATGTACAAATCTTCGGCTTCCATTCTAACATATGCTTTTCATATGTCCAAAGCATCATTGTCCATCTTGTTTCAATGGATTTCACTTACTAAATATATGTTGTTTGTTTATCTACATGTAGACTGAATTATTCCTAAGGTTCAAAGTAGTTAATGTTGGAGCTTGCATTGGGCAACGAACATTTGAACTTTTGAAAACCTTCTTTGTGAAGCCAATGTGGGATTGAAATACATGTTGCTATATTTACCATGTGGAGTTAGATGAACTAAGATTGGGATTGAACATCATGCGAAAACAAGGCAATTCTGAAAATGTTTATAATCAACATGAACACAAGGTGTCTGCACCTTGCAAAACCTCTTACAAAGACATCACATGTTTGTGGGAGTCTATTGTTTGTCCCAAAGGTGATCTTGATGAATGGTATAAGAAAGAATGTTTGTATGGAAATTTCTCAACTTGTGGTGAAAGAAAGTTGCGTTTTTGTTCAAAGGAGCTAAATGGCATAGATGAATGTCCAATACAATGGAGACATTATGCTCTTGAAGAAACCGGATCCAAAAATGGGAAACCTCTAAAGGAATTAACCTTGGCTTAGAAGAACACCTCTTTAGATGAATTCATTGGGTACTTTAAGCCCAAGCTTCAACTTTTTGTGAGACAATTTCGGGGCTAGATGGCAAGACAAACATTTTAAGATGTGTGTCAAATTTTTTCCAATAAATTGCATAATTTTCGTAGTGGATTTTGTAGAAAATTATAATTTCCAAGTACAAAATGAAGTGCCAAACATGCATTGGAATTCATATCAAATTAATACCTTAATGCATATTACATATCAATTTAATCCTAATTTTGATGGGTATGATGAAAATTTTAGGGTTGGAAGTACATATTACACCAAGGATTTAAACCAAATTGGCATTATGTTTGGTTTGATGGGTGTGCTAGCCAATTAAAGTCTTCAAAACCTTGGTATTTTGTATCAAGGTACCTTAACATGATAAGTGGGTGTAAGATGATGTGGAGTTTTTTTGGGAATGGGCATGGTAAGGGACCCCATGATGGGCTAGGAATTGTCATAAAACATTTCATATGACGTGGACAACTAAATGTTCATGGTGCTAAATTGCAGAATGCTAAAGAGGTGGTCAATTTACTTCGTGTTAATCTATTTGATCAACTAAAATCATCCTTCATAAGGAAAAAGAAACCCCTACGCATAATGTTTTGGCATGTTTTGTTTGAACATGTTGATTGCACTTCTAAAACATATGCATGTGATATAGTGGAGGGCACAATGAAAATTCATTGTATTTTGGCCACCAACAAGCACGTTATAACACAACTTTAAGTGAAGCCATTGTCATGTTTTTGTGCCTTTTGTATTGACAAGATGTGGGTTGAATGTCCAAATGTTAAATGGACTTGAGATTGTGTTTCAAGGCACATTCAACCTACTAACACGAGATTTGTAAGGGATTTTATGTATAATGTTTGGGATGGGGAGTGGTAGTACGGTTTGGATGGCAATGAGCTTGCTACTAGCTTAGAGGTTGGCAATAATTTTGCTATCAATGCCGAAGAAGGAAATAGTGAAGGCCAAGAGTTATGGGTTGTGTGTTGCACCAAACCACCTCACATGTTGACCAGTCCACTGAAATGTAAGTGGGGGTATGAAATATAATGTAGGTGACAAAATCGTTGCATGGAAGCATTATAAAAAATGGGGGAACTCTTATTCATCTTATGTTTTGTTGAAAGAATCTAATGTGGTTTAGGGTTTAGGGTTTATACTTATATTCACATTTGGTGAGGCCTGTGAAGTTTTTAATGCCACCAAAAGATTATCATGTTTTTGGCAATGATTCATTCTTTGAACTGCCATCTAAAGTAGCTATAGGGATTCGGTCTATTATTGTTGTAGGTTTTAGGGTTTAGATATTTATGGTGGGTCTTTATGCCAGGTAAAGTGATCCTATAGGCTTTACCTTATACTTTCAGTTTGACAATCCGCAAGGCACATAAAGGGACACTTGTCTAAGAAGAGCTTAACTACCAAACTTCTTCTGCTCTCCAGTTGAACACAAGGGACATTTATAATTCCTGTTTACCACAATTTTCTGGTAATTATTTTTAAAATAAATAAATATACAATTATTATGACATGTATTAATCCATAGTTTTGCTTTTAACATGTTAAATAGAGCAACATTTCAAACCAAGTATGAACCACACAAAATGTAAGAAAAAATCATGAAACTACTACAACCATGTCATGTCTTTGAATGAATGAAAAAATGGAAGGATAATTTAATATTACAATGTGGTGCACAAGTTATTGAACTTCTTGTAATATTTTTCATTGGCAATTCATTCAATCAAAATCAAAATCTTATTTCCAAGGAAATTGGATTCACAGAACATAAGGTTTAAAGACTCGTATACTTTGTAAATTTATGTTACAATATTGTAGTCAATGGCACATGCCACACTCGTTGAATATCCTAGTGTGGGCTCAAAGAACTTCAAGTTATGCTTGAAATATGCCTATCCCCATAATTTGTATTAACAAATGTTGGGTGGGTATGTCCATTTCAACATGCCAATTGGATACTCAATTATTTTTACAATGGGTGTGAACTTGAGTTTTCAAAAATTGCTCAAATGGACATATGGTAAATAGGTTGATAATTAAACACTTAGTGTATCGGTTACCTCCATTTCACTTAATAATGATTATTTGTCTTTAATGTCAAAATGCAAAGTGTGGAGCATTAGAGTGCACATATGTAACTTTTTAAATTGTTCCCAAAGGTTAAGAAATGAGGAAGATATGGCTCCCCAAAGTTTAGGAGGTCAGAATAAAACCCACACACACAAGTTGGCACTTCAAAATAAAACAAAAAATATTCAAGATATCGTAACTTCTAAAATGCCATCCATAATAAAGTAGTACCATGATTATCCAAAATGTATATGCACAAATTATGTTCAAGCATAATTTGAATCCAATTGAAATTCATAAGCAAAGGAAATCATCCAATGCATGCATCTGACAAGGGATTGATTTTATATTTGCAATGACTAGTTAATAACCTAGTAAAACTATGCAATGAAAAATCAAATATCTAAACTAGTTTAGAATATCTCATAGTTCCATTGCCACCTAAGTTCACCTAATTTTAGCCTTAATTACTCAAGGTTTAAAAGACCTTTAGTTGCACTTACCCTTATGCATCGTTTTTAGACACATCAATAATTGAGGAAAAATAGAATTGGGTAATCACCTTAATGGGATTTGTGTGTTCCAATAGGTATAATTTTGGCACTGACTCCAAGTTTAGATGCATTTCTATCAATAATCCCTAACATCGCATGCTCCAAAGGCAATATGCAAGAATTACAAAGATGTTTTGGTCATTTTTGGTATGTAAAGTACCAAGGTCCAATTTTTTTAAGGTGTATCAAAATTTTGTCATTATGTCAACGTTTTTAAATATTTTTATCTAGTCTTATTTTATCATACCCGAGATACAAAAGGATGATATTGATGGAATTTAGAATCATGATGGTCTAAAATAATATATTATCAAATATTTGACATTTTTTTATTCATCAATATTGATGGGAATCAAATATATATATATAAATTTGTTAAGGATTAAGTCCTTTTCATCCTTAATGGTAGACCTTACATGATTTTCATGTACCATGTAAATAAGTTGATATAAATTCATCCCAAGTAAAAATTACTTAGGCATCAAATTTATATGTATACATGATGAGTCAAAATGAAGTAATAAGAGTTAGCTTGAGCATAACTAATGCATTTTTGACATGTTCATAAGTCTCACAAATTAAAATAATGTTAAAAATGTGTGTTATATTTGTATAATGTCTTTTTTAATACATCAATTGAACATTTGGAAAATAATCCAATGAATATATTTAAAAATTATTACATTTTAAAGTTTATAGCAAATATATTTTTTGCTTAAAAAAAAGGACACAATGTAATAAAATTATCTAAACACAATTGTTTAACATTATTTTTATTTTTTTGACCAATCTCTGGGGGACACTAGTAAAAAAAAGTAAAAAATACAAGAATAAAAATATAGGGTGCAATATATTGGTTGTTGGGTAAAAAATAATCAAATAATCAATTTAATTATAGTAGGTATGTAATGATCTAAGAGAATGAATTATAATGAATATAATATGACTTTAATATGTATATATATATTAGATAATAATAAGGTGATAAAAAATAGGTTGGACAATTATCTAATACCCCTTTAAAATGATCTTTTGACGCACATAGATCCCAAACTTTACATTAATTGTCCTCCTCAAGGACCAATCCCATGTTGTCACATCATTTAGTAATAAGACTAGTCACAATGGCATCAACAACTCTTATTACCCCTTTTTTTGTTTGATTTGATAACCCCTAGTCCACATGTGTATGTTTCTTTCATAGACATTAAAAATTTGGTAAGACACCATTCATACATTAGCCTATTTCCTTACTATACATATGATTTTTTGTTGAATTACCATTTATATTTGATAGTCTTGCATTATGCAAATCTAAACACATCCAATTTATTAGCTTATAATCCATTCTACAAGAGGTTAATAACCAAGTTGTAAGATTTTTGAATTTGGGAAATTTTATGATTAACCAAATTGAATGATGGGATTTGCAATATGGATATAGCCATATATAATCTATAGTAGTTTAGTTTTGATGTTAGGAAAACGTTATTCATTTGAATAATAGTTTAAAGTCCCTCTTAGTTTTACTAGCCATTTTCAAATGTGAGTTTACTTGAACTTATGATGCATTATGCAAAAAGAAATGTGCTTGGGCATAGTGATTTCTTTTTCAAATTACAAATGTTGCATCATTGGCTATCATCCAAGAGGGATTTAACATTAAATGGCAACATGTTCTTAGAACCTATCTAAACAATTTTTTTTAAAATGAATTATTTTAAAACTACTACCAAACTAAAAGCTGAGTCAATTTTCTAGGAAAAAAAAATCTTTCTTGAAATTTGGTGATTTGTTTTAAGAAAAATAGGAATATTATGATAGAATATTCTTTTTATTTTCTAATTAAAAAATTGCACCAAAAAAAACATTGTACAACATGGAAAAAAATTGTGATTAATAACATGCTAAAAAATCTAGAATGTCTATCATGTCAACATGATTGATTCTATGTGTCATTTTACATATTGTACTTATTGTTAGACAATTTTTTACAAGACATTAATTATGTATCGAGCTCATTTGACTGAAATATATTCCTTATATCATATACTTATTCTTAAAATACCCCAAATTGAGGGTACTAGTCCTTAGTTTTGCAAAAATGGGGATGAAATCAAAAGTTAGGATGAAAATAATACATAGGGAAAAGAGGGGACCAAACTAGTTTTCTAACTTAAAATTGGTCCTCACAAGAATTTCACCTCTAGTTTTGGAATTGCCTTACATGCACTTTCACAACTACTCCTGTTCTTCATTAAATCAACTCTTGTTAGAACAAAAACATGCAAATATGGTGAATTGATATGTAGTTTCATCAAATGGTACCTTGTTTTAATCCCTTTATAACTACACTCAAATTGGGGATGAAAAGGGATTATAAGGTCAAATTAGGGCCCAAATATATCTTGACTTTAGGGATAACTTGGGTAAATAGGCTAATGAATGATCACACTTGCTCTTAGAAAGCCTTGGTTGATTCTCTCATCACTTTCAGCCCTAGAGGATCAAAGGGTCTCAATAGTCGTTTACTTGGTGCCTCTATAGTCATTTACATATCTCCATTTGGGTTTGAAATGAGAAAAATAAAATCTTTCAAAATAAGGAGGTCAAAAAATAGTGTGACCTCTTGTGAACAAATATCTTTCAATGTGCAATTCAAATGCATCTCATAACTAGACATGCCAAACTTCATACACAAATAGTATCCTTCCTATTCCCAAATGATGTGGATTTTATTCCAATATGAAGAATGACTCCTCATTACCAAACACAAAGAAAGAAATGAATAGGGGAATTATTTTGACATAAGGGGTGTTTTAGAGCCAATTGACAAATACAAAACAAAATTTCCAAATGGAAGGTTTATAAACCCCAACCAAAAAGTTTCAATCGGTCATTTGATTTTAGAATATCATTGAAGAATTACCAACTAAGCAATAGGCAATGTTCGCTAATGTGCCATCTTTTGAATTGTTTGGGTGCTTGTTCACTTTGCTAATTTGCCATCATCTACATTGTTTGGGTGCTCACTCACCCATGGGTGTTCAATGATGGGTGGTTCTACCCTAATCCACTTTTAAAAGATGAAAGTTATAGGTCTTTGCAACAACACTTTTGTCACACGAGCCTTTCCCAAGCCTAATTTTGGTCAAATGCATTTTATTTCAAAATTCCACTGGCACTTAACATATTGATCCTCATTCAACCACACTTTACATGACATGAATTTTGGCATTTTGGTTTCTTATGAACTTCGAAAGTGGTCTTTTGAACAAGTATTGGTGCGTAATATGCAGGGGCTTGGAAGATTGCATCAACACATTAGGTAGTCTATTGGCTTGGACTCATGGTCACCTCTGCAAATGGTCTTGGGTTGAATTAACATAATGCCAAGCTCAAAGTATCAACATTAAACAACTTAATTATTTTGTAAGCTTTTTGTCCAAATTGTGGGAAACTAGTGACTTTCAAGTCTGTTGGGGAAGATTTGAGCAATGATGTTGTTTCTAATGGTGATTATAAAGTGTCCAACTTCAAAAAAGGTATAATAGCCTAATCTTAAATCTGAGAAAAAAAATTTAGTTAAGTTTGTTCAGAAAACTTCATGTCGTTCTTCTTGAGTTGCTAAGGATTAGGAGTCATCATGTTTGGAGACCTAAATGGTGGAAGGTTTAGGGTCAAGTATGCAAAATCCTAGGAGTCTAACTAAGTGTTGCTATATAGCATTTTTGTCTTCTATAACTGCAAGTCTATTGTCAAGTTACACCTCAACAAGTAATAATATTCTACTATCCTGCTATTTGGATGTGCTATGATTGACAAAGTGAGGCATAAATTTAAAGAGTTTGCATCCAGCTTTAGTAACCAAAATGTTTTGAATTATTTGCTGCAAAAACGAATAAGTTACATTGACAAAATATAACTCCAAAAATGACCACAAATAGTTTGTCATTATTATGGAAGAAGTCCCATTGATGTATTTTCCCATCCTTCTTTGTGTTTTCCTATTTTGTTTTAACATTTTTTTTGTTTTGCTCATGAGCAAGGCGTGAGACACATTTAGAATCAAGGCTAAGTATGAAGATTAGGAAAATGTGGAATTTTGATGAACCATTCATCTTCACAAATTGAGAGTAAAGTACGAGCGTTGGAATATTTAGTGTGGTTGCCCCTAGTCGGTGGATTCCATTCAAATTATTGAGGTCAAATAACTATCTCATGGGCAAACCAATGGGCATGTTATAGTAACATTTCATCTGAGTTTATGTTTTAAGTTTAATATTATCAACACACACTAAATTTTATCCAAAAGGAAGAAAATGTTATGAATGAACACAAGCTCCATTTTTTCATAAAGTATAACTGAAGTCTCCATCTGGGTATCCAACAAATCCTTTCTAGCATCTCTGTTTTCTTCTTTCATAACCATCTTCTTCAATCTCCACCAAGTCCTCTTGGTGACAAATTACAGTGTCACACCAACTTGTGCCTCATTTTTAAAAACAATGTGTTTCTTTATTCATCTCCCATTGGTACAAAAGCAATTTCACAATGCTTAGAAGAGATCCCAGCAAAAAATGCATTCCTTTTCTATCAAAGTTACAAAACAACATTCTGGGTGCTAATGTGCACTCCAAAATGTGTTATTTATGCATTTGATTCCATAAGAAAACAATAAGTATTTTTACAATAAAGGATGAAAAGGAACCCAAAAAAAGTAAAGAAAAAACTTGAAAAGACTCCGAATCTCCTACCCAAAACCCAATTTGATATATACACATCATTAGTCCTGCTGACCATAATGTGTCTAAACTTGAATTAAAAATGAATAGCAAAACTTGCAACACAACAGTAATGCAACCAATATAACCAAGCCCGAGCTAAAGATAGATCTCTCTAATCACAGGCTCAGACCCATTTGCCGCACAAAGCCTGCACCCTAGAAGGGAGCAATTTCTGAAAACAGAACTGAAAAATGCAAAGAAGTTTGCTACGATAGTCACAAGATCTGGAGGACAGGTGACATGAAATGGGCCAGATTCATAAGCCAGCCCTTCAAATTCTATCTATAGTCCCCATTTTCATGTTCAAAGTTTGAATCATGCCACAGAAAAATGACACAAATTCAATGTACTCAAGGGACTTGGAAGTTGTAACTGCTAACTGAAAGAAGATTTATCTTCAGTGAGGGAGGAGCATTGAGTAAAGGCCCAGGGACCCTAATACCATAGTCATGCTGTTACCACCAGGTATAGAGCATTGACATGAGCAACTGTTGCAGTTTGAGCACCTCAATGACTTGAGTGAACAGTAAATTTATGCAGTAACATCACACCAAGAACTTCTGATCATCAACGCACTCAAGAAGTCAACAGATGTCTTTCAGCTAGGCAAGGTAATGTATTCTTGACTCATAATGTCCATCCCAGCTCCTGTCAAACATAAAGATGCTAGACTGATGCATCATGACCTTGGCTCATAAAAAAATTGTATAAGAAATCAAGAGGCCACCCAAAACTGGCCATGGAGCTTGTCACAAGTAGCACCACATGGCTGCGTAAAATTGCAGCTCCTCTTCATCTCAGATACTTGGTGTTCAATTCACCAGGTAGACCCATTGGTCTCTCTGGTCCAACAATATGCAATACTACACTGCCAATCCTTGGCACACCAAACTAGTCTCTACACAATTTGCTCATGTAAAATGAATTTGCAGTGTACATGAACAGTCTATTATTGGATGTGCGTGCCACCCCTGTTCCTCTAGACTGTTTTGACTATTGAATTCCTGTTTGGGGCTGTGGACAGATCTTTGCATACAACAAACCCCAATGGCAGCAACATAGATGCCATTATAGAATTTTCTTCCTAAATCTCCGATCAATGAGTGTATTCTGCTTTCTCATAACTGGGTACTAAGTCCAAAAGTTGGAAGGCTGCACCTCGTGTAAATTTCCTAGCAAATAAGTAGCAGGGTCTAGGCTGTCCTTCAGAGCTGCACCATTCAATTCGCGACTCGGTGTCATAACGGACATTGTTGACGCTCTGTCGCACCCACCATTCAGTGATCAGAAAAGAGTTTGACACAACTAGGATCAGTGGAGACTAGACCAGCAACATTCAATTGGTCTCCAGAAAAGTGCAATTCATTGTAGATAAAACAGCCAGTTCAAATACACTGCCCAAACTAGATGACATTAATGCAGCTTTTTGTGAATTGAGAACTATCACAAGAACACTCGTTCAAGAGCATCAAAATAAAGAACACAGATTCACAGTCAATTTCACTGTCTTGCCATGTAGATGTCTTGTGTCAGCTACATTGCTGAACCCACATGCCTGCAGTCCTCACCTGTCCTGACTAGACAAAAAACTGTTCAAGGAGTGCTAGGTCTGGATGGATTTAAATTGGCTACAATCTTTAGACAAGGGAGAAATGTACCTGAATATTTGTAATAGTTTTAAGTGTGGCATCTGCAGTGTTGAAGGTGACAGGATGCCATCCTTCCCGTCCTTTTCCACTTTTAGAGTTTTCCCACCAGGTGTATGTCAATGTTCGCCGTTCAATTTCTGTCTCCATTTCTTGCATCTATTTTCCCCCATGTGGCCACATCGAATGGTCAAAAAACTGTCAACCACATTTACTAAATTCCAACAGATCAAGAAATCATAGCATGCTACAATTGCCTACCAACATGTGAACTTAAATGTGTTGTTGCCCTTGTTCTTCAAGTTGGTCATTCAATTGGTTTTTCACAGAGTTGTGATCACAGCTCAACACAGCAGTTTTGAAAGTAACAAAAAAATCTTAGTAGAGACTTTGCCATATTGATAAATCTCCATAGATTAATTCAAACATACAGATGGCTCCAAAGTTAGGGAGAGACTCACTGCTAACAGAGTTTGTATGTAGTGCTCATCAGGTATGCAGTTTTCGTGTGTCTTATTCACCTGAAATTGCAACAGTGGAATAGAAGTGAGTTCCAAATTATCATGGAAATGTTGCCCTCAGTGATATTGTGTAAGTGTGGTGTCCTGATGGCCAGCACTAAACTTCTCAGAAAATACATCCCATCACCTACTTCTTCGCCTTTAGAGAGATGATAGAGAAAGTTATGGTACTGGACAAAGAAAGACAGTGCACATCCCTTGGAGGCTGTGCAGAGACAGTCAAAATCATAGAGTGACAATAAGGAGAGTCTCTCACCACAGTGTGTTCAGTCCAAACCTCTGGCAGTATCACTTTCTGCATCCAGCCAGCCAGCCATGCACTCCATGTCCTGTCAGCTGCTGTCTTGCAGCAACAACACTAGTACACTAACAGACCCCCTGTTAAGGTAGACATGACCATGTTCAATGGACAACACCGACAGACAACTGCAATATCTCCTGAAGCAGAAAACCATGTAGTCAATGATAGGAAGACCTGAATGACCCTCCATTTCCCTCTAGATCAAATTCATCCTGCAGTTCTATTTTGGCATGCAAAAACACAATATACTCTTGGGAGGGCTTTATTCTCCTTGCTAATAATTCACCCAGCTAAACAACACAAGAAGTTGCCCAAAGACAGGCAGAGCTAGATCAAGGAAAAGATATACCTTGCAATGGTTCTGGAAAACAGGGAAAACCAAGGAGTCTGTGACAATTTTTTCTGCATGCTTCCGGATCAGCACAAACCACTGTCCCACCCACACACCAAAATCAATCATGTGTGAAACATCAGATTTCCTTCTTTTAATGCCCCCAGTGTTGCTCTGTTAATCTGCACTAAGAGGATCATATTACACCAAGAGCAAGAGACACAGTATCCTCAATGGGTTTGACTTCAATAACAATCATAATATTTGCAGTTGTCCAACCAACAGTTTAAAGATAAGACATACAATACATCACCTACCTGTGATCCTTTGCGCCAAGCCCCTTTTGGAATCACAGAACTCATTTTGGAGTTGTACTGTGTGTCATTGTAGTCAACAAAACTGTCTACCCCAGCAGCCCAGTCCAACTTCATCAATTCTGTAGCCAATGACTTCTGAAAAAGGACCGTTAATGACTGAAACCATAAATCTTTAAGCAATGGGTCTTCATGCAATCCTAGCCAATCAATTGTTCTTCACATTTGTGACTAAAACAAGGCCAGATGTCCAGAATGTGTGGGAACCCAGAACTGCCTACCTGTCTACAAAGCTCTTATGCGAGGACATGACATAGTTGTAGACATAGCCAAAATTGTAGAGAGGGATGCAGCTGCACAATTCCAGGGATCTGATGTGTCAACACATCTTCATGGTAACTATTCAGGTTTTCTCCAGACTTATGATTTAGGTCAAGCTGACTTGAATTGAGAGGTGAACCAAAAATAAGGGTACAGAAATGTCAAATGCCAATATCTGCAAAGCTTCATGCATGCCAACATTGCATTGCACAGAGAGAGAAACAGCTTACATATGTTCATATATGAGTTCATTTAATTTAGCTAGGAAATAATAATCTCCTTCTGCTCTGCTTCTTGTGAGAGAATTCCATGTAAGCATATATATATAAAATACCTGTCTGACAGAAGCAAGAAGCGCAGATTAAGAGGATCTTGCAAGGCTGCCGACAACAGCAACCGCTCTGCTTCAATCATGGTTGCCTCTCCCCACCCTACCTGCAGACAAGTGTTATCATCAGAACTGCATTTAAAATTACTTGATGCTGCAGCAAACCAGTGCAAGGCACAAAACAAGTACATAATCATAAAGAGATCATCCATCACCATATTCTTCTTCACAGTTAGGAACAAAGTACAAGTAACATCATGTAGCAAAGGCAAACCAAATAATTTTCTTGATTGGAAAGAGTTCAACTTCAATTACTCAGACAAGGATGTGCCACAGTATTCATGAACACATACCTGAATGGGCTTTTTGATCTGGCGATTGATAAAGGCATGGCATTTGGTCGCTGTCTTGGTGTACACATATCCAGGCCTTGCATGGATATAGACACTGTATTCATGCTCATGCGACCCCTGTTAGGTAACCCCAACTTAGTCCTCTTGAGGCTTCAGCTCTTAAGTATTATCAGAGCATCTTGGAAACTCTAAACATGGAGTAGGTACTCTAGAACTCTCAGTATATCAGAAATAGCAGAATCCAGACAAAAGAAAGGCCTAACTTATGTGAAACCTACACTGATGTGCATCAGAAAGACTTTCAAATGCAAGAAGTTCAGCAAATGGAAAGGGATAGGACGCAGCATAAAAAGTGTTATTACGCGTACCTCGAAGAAATGCTGCCAAAGAATGTCCAATGGCATGGATTCACGCGCCAGAAACATAAAGGCTAACTTCGGCTTGGTTGAATTCCGATACTCAGTACTACCAGTGTCCCTGTGACTTGTGAGCAACACATCGTCCAAAGAGTCGTCCAGAACCAAGGACTGCAGTTTGAGAAGGAATAAGATGACGAGACTACTTCCCACGAACAAGACTGCCCCAGCCCTCCATCTCCAGCGCGGATAACCAGACACTCTCTTCTTCATGGTTACGCCCCCCGTCCCGCCCACCCACCCCGCTCGCCGGAAACTCACAACCTACCTTCAAATGTCACAATGCGCCTACTCACATTTCTCAGCAAAACTTCAAACACCCTCCCCCTCGTCCTCCTCATTCTCTGTTCCCATTTCCGTTCCACTTCCTCTCGTTCTCTTTTCCAGATCATCCCAACTGCTGCTCATTTCCCTTCTTTCTTTCATTTCTCTATTTTTCTGCTGCATCATCCGGCATACATACTCTCTTTCCTCTTCGTAAAAAAAAAAAAAACTAACTCACTCACCCGCTCTCCAATATTCTAAACCACAAAACGTCCTCAAAAACCGAAAAACAAACACACACACACACACACACACACACACAATATAAATATAGGGTTGGTTGTGCATCAAGGTCCTGGCGAGTCCCACACACATATCACGTGAAAATGGGTACTAAAACTGGAGCATTCCAGGAGGAGGAGGAGGAGGAGAAGAAACGGAGGAAAAGGGAAGGAACCAAAATAAACAGATACCTACCCAGCAAAAGAAAGAATGGAAGCAATGCATGGACCAGCGAGAAACGGGAAGAACAACAAGAGCTGGCAGACAAATGCCAAAGGACAAAAAAAGCGGGAGCAGTGAAGCGCTAGTAACTTAACCTATTAGAGTGTCGTGTACAGGAGGAGCGTAAGCTTTCGGTTGGTTGTGGGTCGAGGTAGGGCCCTGGGGGGGGGGGACCAAGCAGGCTTATTTATTTATTTATTTATTAGTAAGTAATCATTAGTTAATTAATTAATTATTTATTTATTTAATGAAGGAATAGAGGTAAAATGTGTAAGTTGGGTTTTAGTTTATTTTTAAAAGTATTATTTAAATGCAAGTTAGTTTGCGGTTTTCTGTTATTGTGCGGAGGGTTTAGGGTGCTCCAACACACTTCCAACACAATGGACACAACAAAGGCTTTGTGTCGTCGTGTGTGGGGGGGGGTCTCTTCGGTGTAAGGTAAAAGCCTCGCCCCCACCTTTTTTTTTCCCCTTGCCCCCCTCCCCATCCT
>Ga0209208_10001074_pt1 | contig 38040 bp, 23 predicted proteins | sample S1TSphfallax_3_FD_187694 | JGI IMG/M metagenome (GOLD analysis project Ga0209208, IMG submission 187694) | Host-associated microbial communities from peat moss isolated from Minnesota, USA - S1T2_Fd - Sphagnum fallax MG (SPAdes) (version 2) | ecosystem: Host-associated > Plants > Peat moss >...
TTTGATATCATATTTTTTAACCAATTAGAATATCAATCTATTAGATATCTATTGTTATTAATCAGTTTGATATTAGTTCCATATATCAACAACTTGAATTTCACATATTTTGTAAGAAACATACAATTTTAAAAATAAAAATAAAATACATATTAAAGTGAAAAAAAAGTGAATAATATGATATAAATATTATTTTCATGTCCACAATTTCATTTCTATCAAAAGATCCCTCAAACTCCCCCAATTCCTCCTCTAATTCTACATTAACTTCTATGAACTCCACCAAATTTAGGAAAGGAACGCACCTTGGGGTCATAGGCTAGTTTTTGCTCACAAAGATGAATATTTTTAGATTACTTGTTTGCGAATGACATCTCCTAAGGTTTATATGGATACTGGCCAAAGAAAGATTGTCTTTATCATTATTTAATATTCAACTATGCTCAAGATTTGGGATGCCAAAAAGGCAACCGTAGGGAACATGGATTTGTGCTTAACCCACCAATCCAAAGGGCACTTGATGTCCTTTACATTAAGATATATATTGAATAGATCCACCTCTTGCCTCACTAACTTTTTGGACAATTCACTCGTGTCTTAGGTTATCTAAAAAATGTCAAGGTTAAAGTCTTCATCACTTGTTCTTTTTGCCATTGATTCAAAAGTAGCCAAAAGGTGCAAAAACTTATGGGTCTTCAAAAGCATAGGGAAGAGGGTGTTTTTGTTCATAGTCTTCAATGATATAATTTTTTAATTCCTTACCCAAAAAAATAGAAATTATTACAATGTTATTATATCTTAGCTATAACATCAATGCCCATGTTTTAAGAAAAGAAATAAACGAATCCAAAACGTTACAAACTTCTCTTTTGATGTTGGAAGTTAACAAATCTAGCTAAAATGCAACTACAACATGTTCATCCATTAAGGTATCTAGAAAAAAATCGGTTTGTAGCTTTTTTTTTAAACCTACATCTCATGGTTATGGCTGTAAATAACACGTGAATAAAAAACCAATGACCTCTAGATTGGTTTATAACACAAGCATTGATCATTGGAGAAAGGACATCAATTAGGATTTTAGAAATATGTCATGTAAAGGGAAGAAGGCTTTGGCCAATACTAGAATCATATTTCCCCTATTGTAACACAAGATTATAACTTTACAAAACTACAAAGCTTTTTAGAAGAAAATGATTTTGCTAGTAAACTTGGAATTTCAGCAAATTAAACATTTAAATATATAATTGATTTAAAAATTAAAACAAAACACAAAAAACTAATTATTCCAAAAACCTGAAAAAATTACCTTGTTTTCAATAAATATTCAATATTCTAGGTTGAATTCTAAAATTTATACAAACCTTATTCCATTCTTGCCTTCCTTTCATAAAACTTTTAAGCCATCTTATGCACTTTCGCAAATTTTCCTTGGTAGATTTAATGGAAACATGTTTTGGGCCATTGCAAACTTTTTCATTAGTAGTTGCATATTGGCATGCTTTAGAAAATGCATGTCCAAAGCAATTTCATGATAACTTTCCTTAAGTCCTAATGCTTCATAGTTCATAACTAATTTCAAAACAACAGTCAAATTATTGAAATTAAATCATTCATCCTTAACAAGACAAAATATTTTCTCTCAAACCATGTATACCAAGGAGTTCGATCAAATTTTTAATAAGAGCTTGCATAGTTGTTTCACTTAATTCAAAGAATTTGATAATGACATGTTTGGGTTGTTAATTACCTCCTAAAAATTTGATTACCAAAGCAAAAATGTCATGTGCCCCTTGGAACATCTAGAGATCAAAACTTGATTGTATAGCCATATAATAAAGGCAACACATTATTTTGCTTAGTTCTCTCCACCAAATTTAGCAAAACATTGTTCGAAAAGTTTTTTTAGATGGAAATTACATTCAAATACCTAAATGCATACAAAATCTCTTTAATTAAACACTTTCGACAATCGTTATTTTTTATAACAAATAGACTAGGATCCTCCAAAAACTATTATTGTTCAACATTGCTTTGTTTATAAAGGTTTTCAACAACAAAGATATCAAAGATTAATGACCTAGATATCTTTGGACATGTTTTAGCTAATTGTTTTTCTACACTTCCTTTCCAAGAGCTATTAACCTCTTCTTCAAATGTTTTGTTTAAAATAACATGACTTGCATTCGCATATTTTTCCAAGGAAGTTATTCCATTTGTCTTGTAATAAGATATTAAACCTTTCCTTGATTTTGTTCTTTTATTACAAAATTCAGTAGGTTCATGATAACAAAGAAAACATTTCATCATTTGTTAGCATTTGTTATCAATTTTTTTATTATCATTCACATAAAAAAAGACCAACATAATGCATTTTTGTTGTGCCTTTCCATTTCTTCTTTTGATTCATTAACTTTTTCGAGTGTAATTTTTTAATATTTATTTCATCTTCTACGACAATTCACTTTCTTGGATTTGCAAGTTGAATTTTTTTTCTTTGATTAAGTTTCTTTCAATTTTTGTTTCATTCATGAATATTTCACATTGTACATTTTCCATTCCACTTTCTTTTTTCACAATGTTCTATAGAGATAAAGAGAGAAACCTAAGCAAAAGAAAAATTACAAAAGGTTTGAATTTTTTTCCTATAGTTTAAATTAAAATGTGTGCATTTAAACTTTTACAAAAAGCATGAGCACTCATTTTCACTCATCTCATATCAAAAAATGAGTATGATAAACCAAAGTTAAAAAATATAAATGAACCTCTACAATTTGAAGGGTGAAAAACTCATAAAGCTCTTGTAATTTTGCAATGTACAAAAAATAGAATTAAAAGAAATGCAAATAGTTGTAAAAAAAACTTGAGAAACAAGAAAAAAGAAGAATTAAAAAAGAAGAATAAAAAAATGATAAAAATGATAAAAGTTAAAACATGAAACAAACACTAAAATTCAAAATAATAATAATAACAAAGGAATGGAAACAAAGGAAAATATAGTAAAATCATTTTTTAAAGAAAATAATATCACCAAAAGAAAAACAGAGATCAAACAAAATAGGAAAAAATTATGATAATGACAAAAAACCATCTTGAAGAAGAAGTTTGTCTTTTTTTCTTTCTTTCTTTCTTCAAACTTGCATCCAAACAAACAAAAATAAAAAATAAAAAATAAAAAAGGTTAGAAATTTTTAAAACCAGAAATTAAAAAAAAACAGAAAACACATATAAATAGAAAAATGAAAAATGAAAAGTAAAATAGAAAAAAAATTAGGAAAAAAATAAAAATAAAAACAGAGAAATAATTTTAAAGGAATGGAAACAACTGAAAAAAGAGGGAAATACCATAAAAACATATTTTTAAAAAAATTAAATGAAGAAACAAAATAGAAAACAAACACAAGAGAAAAAAAACTTATAGTAATGGAATATATATATATTTGAAGGAGAATGATATTTTTCTTCTTTCTTCAAACTGTAAACCTAGATCCAAGGAAACAAAAATAAAAAAGTAAAAAAAAGAAACACCTTACTTCAAGAAATATAAAAACAATAAAATAGAAATAGAAAAGAGGAAATAAAATAAATGAAAGAAACAACTTATTTCAAATGTTGCAACAACTTGCAAAAGGGCATGGAAGGGGTGAATAGAGTTTGAGAATAGAGTAAGGAAAAAGAAAAGAAAAATGAAAGAATAAGGAAAAAAAAAGGAGAAAGGAAGAAAAAAATAGAAAGAATAAAATGAGTGAAAGAGGATTAAAGAGGCCAATTGATGTTAGCTTGTGGCAGCTGCAACCTTTTTCTTTTCTTAACCTAATCACTTACTAACATAACAACCCAACTTAATTATTAATCTAACTTAGTTACTAACTTGATATCCTAATCAAAGCTTGGATCTAATATTTGGCATGGATATCAAAATCTACCTATCTAGTATAGCCCTTGGATATCAAGGAGTTGAATATTAATCCATGTGATATTTGATTTGATATTAGCCCATTCATATCCCAAAAAATATCGGAGTTGATATTTGGGGAAGATATCAATAATTTTTTAATATCCACCCAACATTCAAAGGAACCCCATGGGAGATGAATAATTAATAAAATTCAAAGTGATCCTACACAATTTCAAGTGTTCATGTTAAAAAATGATGATGCATATGTAGGTCTACAAGCTCTAATCTCTACTAACTATTCAATTCAACCTATAATGATTGTTGTAGGTTTTACATTAATTTGTAGAAAATGATTTATTTGTTGATGTGCTCAATGGAGGGGATCAAAATGATGAAATAGATCGTGTAAAGGACTATGCAACAACTACTAGTAATGATGGTTTGTATCTCCATTTGCCCAAATTTAGTTAATATATTTTAAATTGAGCTTAGAGTTAGAAATTGGCACAAGAAAACTTTGTGTTGTTTTGGTGGGCTCTAATATGGGCATGAATTAGATGTTATGTGATTAAGAACTACAAGAATTACATAACTATTCAAGCCAATAGTAGATTTATGGGACAATTTTGGATCATATCCAATTTTCTTAGTCATAAAGATCCTTTGTACCTTGTTTGTTTCCTTGATTATTTATTTTGTAATTAAATGTTTTTGTGTCAAATTTGAAAAATGGTATGCATTTTGTAGGAAAACATAAAATAGAACTTTGATTTGTTTCAATTGGATTGTTGGATTATAAAACTATTCATGCCAACAACAAAATTATGGGACAATTTGATTCACACCCAAATTTTCTATAATTTATGAAGATTGAATTCTTTTTACCTATTTGTTTTCAATTAACTATGTTGTAATTGAATGTCTTTACAAAAAGTAGAAGCGTGGTTTGTATGTTGTAAGTATATGGCCCAATAAAGTTATAAGGTTATTTTGTTAGGTTTCTAAAGGCCCATGGGGATTGAACTTAATTTTATGTTTTTTTTCATTTTGCATTTTCTTTGAATTGATTTTTCGAAAACTAATAATGTGTTCATTGTTATAATCACAATCAACACTTCAACAATTCTCACTTTATAAATTGGTAAAGCTGTGACCAACCATTATATTTTAAATTGTCATAAACTCACAAGGTTATTTTAAAATGTTTCTAAAGTAATTTATAGAAAATATGTCTATTTATTTCATGTGGCAAAAGTATTGTTGATGAATTATTTCAGTCACAAATGACATGTTATAATTCATGTCAAAAACATGTTAGTATCAAATTTGACCTAAATTATTCATTTCTAACATGTCCTACTACTCCACATTAAAAAGTTGATGATTGTTTTTAGTTAATCAAACAAAGTCGTGTAATCCATGTAATCAAACAAATTTCCATGTGTAGTTGGGGATGTTTGATGTGATTAAAATATTAGTTGAAGTTAATCATTACGATCACATTGTTAAAGGCATAAAAGCAGTATTTTTGTAGTAGTGACAAAAACAAATCCAATATCTAAAGTTGGAATTGGAGTAAGTAGTACAAGACAATAACGAAGCCTAGTTGAAGACCACTTAAATACATGCAACATATGAAAGGTTTATAGTCCATAATGATACACATAGATTATAGGCAACTATGGAAAAAATCAAAACATTGGAACCATACTATTCAAGAAATAGATTGCAAGAGCATGATGAATTAAAATTGAATTATACTATATTTTGGATGAAACAAAAGGCCATGGAGTTGTAAGAAATTAAAATGAATAAATGGTGAAATTTAGTACAATACATGGTTGCAAAATACTTGGATAACATTTTTGCCAAGCACTATATAAATGAAAAGTTGTACTTGAAAAAGGTTAGAGCATACAAGTAGGCTTATCCAAAACATTGCATATTAGATTCTAGTACAAAGCAAAAAACCGCAAACTTGAAGGAACAACGAATAGGACCTAGTGGAGAAGCATTTAACCTTGAAGCACAAACAATAGAAGTACCTCAGGACATGAAAGTAGGATGTGCAATTACAAAAGTGGTTGAGTAGGTAATGGATATTCATAACATTCAACTTTCTCCCCCTTTGAGAGTTCATAACATTGGAATTGGCATTTCTTACAAGGTAAGAAGTGCATTGCAATAAGGAGCTATTTTGAAGTATTCACAACTCGTCCAAAAAAGGTGTCAAAGTTGAGCACAATTTGATAATGGATTAATATAAATATATTTGACATGGGCTTATTGCTACACTTCTAGCATGGGGAATGCCTATCCCAACAATGGAAGTAAATTGATGGTGAGTGTTAGAATCAACTTTTCAAGCTTGTTGGTTACATAACCATTAGTTTAAGACCTTGCTTTTGGAACAAGAATCAAATGGTGTATGAGATGGTATTCATGGAGTAAATTACCATTGAGTGGAAACAACATTAAATTCCAAATATACACAACATCAATATGAACAAGGGTCTAATTTAACATGTTATTTTTAACATCTGATCAGTTCTAAAAGTTATGAAATTAAGGTGAACGGCTGAAATATTAACAAATTGTGAGCATCATGGAAATGGGTTTTCTCTTGTGAGACAACTAAAAACTTCAAACTTTAGGTAAGTTAATTGCAATATAAACTCCAACATGTTTCATTTATCATATTTGCAAGTTCAAATAGTAATGTGAAGGAAACGTTTCTTCCTGTAAGTTGCCTTAATAGGTTTGAAAATGTTTGTCACAACTACTTGATCATTCATGCACATATCAATTCCTTGTCCAAAATTTTATCAATGCTTTTCCAGGTGATATATGTGTTGTAACTAATGTTTCATAGCTCTTATGTGATTCATCCCTACAGCTGTCCCAACTTATTTTCTCATAAAGGTCTCAACCTTGTTAGCTTGGTTCTCAGTTCTCACCTTCTGAGCCATGTTTTCAACCATGTCTGTATAGAGACAGGGGTTATGGTTATAGAATTATTGAAGAAAACATACACAAATATGTGGGGGCTACTGAATAGGCTTGTGATTAGGGACAGAAAAAAAGCTTATATGGTCAATCAGATTCTTTAAGTGGGAGCATTGAATTGTTTTGAGGAGTTACCTTCAATAAACTGGCACTTAAATGTTGCAATAAGTGTCATAGGCTTGTCATTAGGTGCAAAGAAAAAAATTTGTGACCAATGAGATTCTTCAAACATGTGCCTTGAATTGTGTTTGAGAGTTGCATTACTGAACTAGTCTGTGTACATCTTGCATGTCACTTTGCATGCAATTGATATGCAAATTGCAAAGAGCTGTTAACAAGATTTGTAGTTTTTACTCATGATTCTCTGATTATTCGTAGAGATGTTGCTCATGGTGCTCTAAGTTTTTTTGTTTTTTCCCTCTGATTTTGTAATGTAGCCACATTTGTGATCATCCACCAGAGGAATTAGTCAGGTCCCAGAGGAAGTAGATTTTCTTAAAGAATGATGTTGGTATTTTGGCAACCTGCTAGAGCCTATCATCTAAATATAGTGATTTCAGAATTTTTTTTCTCTCAAAATCTAGTGATCTCGTGCATTTTTTCACAAAAATCTTAGTAAAAGTGGCATGAATTTTCCATGGTCAACACCTGGCAAAGAGAATATAAAATAAATTGGGGTGCCCCTCATAGTATCAGGCAGGGTTCTGGCATCTTACTTGTGCTGTTTGTTTCTTTGTTCTTCCTCAATTCACACACTATGCTTCCGTTTTGGTAGTGGTTGCTTCCAAGGTTTGCAACCTTGTTGCTAGAAAGAAAACCTCCTTAGAGCTCATGGTCATAAGCTATGGATTTGGTGCGTACAAGATAGCAGCACCTGGGAAGCAGTAATCTGTAGCAAGTTGTCAGGATTGATCCTGGGGGACCTCAAGCAGGAAACAAAGCTGGATTTCAATGCTGACGAGAACACCAAATCTTTCAGAATGATGTGGTTGCGGCACAACAGTGGTGGTTGTTTCTGGGCACAACAAAATTTGTTCAATGAAGAATGGGTGGTGGATGTGCAACCCAAATCAGCTGTACAGATGAATTCAGCACAGATGAATTTCTCCGTTGTATGTGGAGACCCATGATCCTGTGCACAGAAGAATTCCTCTATTGAATGTGGATCACCATCATATTGCACTACAGATGGATTTTCTCCATTGTATGTGGAGCCCCATGATCATGTGCTGCAGACAATAATTTCTCTATTGAATCATGTAGAGCACCATCATATTACACAGATGAATTTCTCCATTGTATGTGGAGCACCATCATGTACACAGCTCAAATGGTCACAGTTGAATGCCTGTTCATTTGATACAATCTACTTGCATTCAAGAATTTTCTAATTCTACTGCAGTCCTTCAGTGAACTGCTTACTACTAATGATATCTCTCCTTTGCATCTCTTCCCTTGAACAGCAATCAAAGTCCCAGTGTGCAACCAAACCATCATTCTGTAGGGTATAGATTCAGTGAGATTTCTGAAATGCACAGGCTGCTGATATCTTTTCTGGGCATAGACAAAGGATTTGGAAATGACATTAAGTTATGGAATCACAAGTGTGCACCTAATTGGCATTTTTGCAGAAAAAATACCAAAAGAGTCCATTCAAGAAGATCTTACCTATTCAAGGCGGAGAGAAGCAACAATCGGCTGGCTGACCAGGAGAGAAGTATCTAACACACATTCGAGGCCACTTCTACATCGGAAGGCCCATCGTGGCTTCCTCAAACGGAAAAATCACATTATAGTTGCTAGTTTAGGGGCCTCGAGGGTTCTAAATCGGTGTCCAGCAGCGCGCTATTGCACTGCCTGTATTTATTGCAACAAAAACTAGTCGGAGTTCTCATGCTCTTGTCGAGTTTCCGGGCAGATAAATGTCACTGCTCTCGGGCGTTTCTTGGTTGAAAAGCTCCCGACTGTCAAGAGCCTTCGTCGAGTGACTTTCTTTCTTTCCGGGTGGATGTGTCGTTATGGCTCTGGAAGGTTCGTGGAGAAGCTCTCGATTGGAGCCTTTGCCGAGTTTCCGGGTGGCTTGATGATGCTGCTCACCTCGGCCGACCTGGAGAGAAGAAGAAAAGGAGGATCGAGGGAAGAATTTGGTGCAGGTTTCGCTCTCAATGCGAGAAAGATGTATCCGGCTAAGATCAGGTTTACAGTCAGAACGGCTAGCAAGCAGCTCATCACAGCCTGAGAGGTTCCGAAGGGCACGTATTTGCCGGACCAAACAATGCCGTGTGCGATGTACACACCTCGAAGGCGTCCGTAGAGCATCTCGTTGTCGATCCAAATATTTTTAAAGACGAACACTGCCCACAACAGCAACGTCCAGATTACAACTGATGTGCACACGAATAGCGCTACCACTACTTGCTTCACCCCCATTGCAAAAAACAAAAAAAACAAAACAGATTTTCCAAGTTTCGCGCTTTCCTGGGTTCTCCACCCTCTTCTTCTTCACCGCTCGTTGCACTGTGAAACCCGGTGTCCTCCAAACCCTAATTTGTTGCTACCGACGATCAACGCAGATTTTAACGCAGGCGCGGAGAAATTTCTTGCGACCAAATTATCAACGCACGAGCGGAGAAAATTGTGTTGGGAGCCCGACTGGTAATTTTTTTAATTCTAAATTCGACTGTCAATTAAAAAAATGAAAGTGAAAATTCCGGCCCCTCCTCCAACTTTAGAGGTGAAAAAATCTGGCTACACTTGGAATTCAGTTAGACGTTTTTGGCTCATCTTCTTTTACAGTTGGAATTTTTAAGGTGATGTGTGAAATTATTTTGTCAACATTTAGCACCTACTTGTTCCAAAGTGTAGAGTTTTAAGGTACATGAGTAAGTATATTATGAAGTGCATTTTGCACACACAATGCAACCTACGAGCACATTTTTAAAAAAAAAAACACAAATAACATATGAACATGCATTAGCAAACGCAAGCACTTATGGGGGAATTGAACCCCTAAAATTCGTCATTCTAGCACAAATGACATACAAAATTAACCCAAGTTAGTATATATTTTCAACTTCAAGAAATCATGCAAAGACAAAACATTATAAGCATTGCAATATGGAGATTGAGCAAAACATGTCAACATTGTGGAAAGGAAAAAAATTTAACTTGTAAAATAAGTATTGAATTCAATAAACTTAAATGCAAAAACTAACATATTTTGCCTTTGCAAAAATTGGCCCAACAATTACACAATGTGTTATTGACTAACCATCGTATAATATTGGTGTCATGTTCCTCTCCACTATTAAATACATTTGGCAAAGTGTAAAATTATTGTGTAAACATGCGCACAACAAATGGCATATGAGTAGTGAGCCTATTGTGGATTTCAAACTTCATAAAAACCAACATAGAAAAACACCTTTCATTTTTCAAGTTGCCTGCACCATGACCAATTCAACCAATTTCACATACTCAAGGAAGTTGCAAACAAGTACCCAAGATGTTGTCATTAAACATCACATTTTGGTCAAAAGATTAATGTCAAAAGGTGGCGCCATGCATTTTATTACATTTAATTTCATTGTCGACTTGTTATAAGGCCATTGACATTCATGATTCAAACACAAAGGTTTCCACCCCATCCACCAACTAGGTTTTGTTAAAACAAAATGTTATTTTAATCATTTAAAGGTGTCTTGGGAAATTCATCTCACAATACAATTATAACCAATACCAGGGATACACAATCCCAAACACATTGACCATGACACCACAAGTTCGAAACCTTGTTTTAGTTCTTAAATTAAAGTTTTTGCAAACCTTACCAAAACACCCGCAAACCACATAATTACATTAAAAATAAAAACATAAATTGAAAACAAAAAATGGTGGAAACTTTATAATAGTTCTCAAATCAAAGTTTTTATAATTCATGACATGCATAACAAAAAATTTAAAATAAAATAATGCAGAAGGGAAAGTTCCAAGGATTTATCTTTGCATTTGAATGTTTACCAATGATTTCACAACAACAAATACATCTTTAATGATAAAGGTAGGCATCAAGGTTTCCAAATTTTGATGCATTGCCCATATATGTTGGCCATTTACTTCAAAAGTTAAATGTTGAACTCTAGAATTAAAGATCAATTATCCATGCTTGCATTCAAGCAATGACTTGAAGGCCCAAAAAATGTTTGTAAGAAATACGAAAAATTGTTCATAATACATGTTGTATAAATCACCTTTGTAGACCTTGATAACAACCATGAGGCTACACACAAACATCCTTCATATGTGCAAACTTAATGAGAACATTCATAGATTTTAGCAAAAGTAAGATACAAGCAAGTCCCAATAAAATCTAGAGATCAATAGATTTTCATTGTTCATCTTTGCTTATTGGTTCATAAGGTTATTTAATGCCATTTTCACCAAGAACGTTTTGTATTTTTCCATTAATATTTTAGCAAGGTTGAACAATATCCATTCCATCTTCACATTTTAAATATCTTTTTGTCCTTTGTTTCAAATAGTTCAATGAATTTTGTAAATTCTAAATGCCTTTTTAGTGAATGTGCAAAATAATTGTGAAATGTTTGTAATAGATTTTGAAAGTGGATGACCAAAGGTAAACTTGACCAAATTGGTATGATGGGCCATACAATGGACCCCTAAAAAATTAGGCACATAGTTGTCATGGATTTGCTTTGTAACATTAGTCCTTGTGCCTTGGAAAACATTAATGCCATCTACCCCAAAATAAATGAGTTTATGGGCAATTTGGTATAGTGGCAAGTCACTACCTATTAACAACACTTCCATATAATCACCTTAGTTAAGTTATCACTCCTTCATCTTGTAACCACCCAATCCAAAGAGATGATAATGAAAATCCTTAACCATTTTTCCACCACATAGTAATGGATAGACAACCATGAGTGCATTGTGAAAAAATAGGTGTTTTGCAACTAGGATTGCAATTGAGTTTTAATTGCAATTTTGAGTTGTAATGACCACTTGCAATTTAACACATTTTTATAGCTTGAATGTTATTGGACGAGGTACAAAAGTTGTAATAGCACAACTCACCATATATGAAATTGTATACATATGCAACTTGTGCAATTATGTTGTAATTTAATCATTGTAACTACTTTGTCATTACATTGCAACTATTATGCCATTATGTTGCAACTACTTCACAATTACATTAGCAACAACATGTCCATGTGACAATGATGTGTTGACAAATCAATGGACACATGGAAATTTTAAATTTATTTTGATATTCAATATTTTGTGAGTTTAATAATTTAGATCATTCAACTTAGGGTTGATAAAATGTTGACATGTCACATTTTGGTAGGTAGGTCAATAGGTAGGTTAGCCTAAAATAGGTAGGCATTGCTATCTACATTTCTTATGTAAGGTGAATAGGTAGGCTTAGGCTAAGTAGGTAAGTAATTTGGGATAATGCAATTTTATTTCGGTTTAACCTTTAGGGCCAAACCTTCTTTTATTGGTTTAGTTCAAATGTCATTTGTTTTTTAATATTCCTAATGCACTTATTTATGTACTTTACAAACAATATTGGATAAAATCAATTGCATCCAATTTGTAATTCACTTGCAATTCATTTGCAATTACTACAAGACAAACCAATGAGCAAACACTTAAGCTCTTTGAGAACTTCAAATTATAATAACACTTGAAAATAAAAAGGATGGTATTATTATTATTATTATTATTATTGTAAATAATTGCACAAAAATCTAATATGATAATTTTGGAATAATTATAAAAAATTGTCAATTAGTGATTTATTATTATAGTTGTATTATAGTTGTTATATGTGACTTTCGTGCAATTTGTTAACAAAGTTAGACATGGTTGACCAAAACTGTATGTATGCTGCATACATTCATATGCATATAAATTCATCTTGGGATTAATATGCAATTATAATAAAATTCCACAAATTCATAATGTGGCATTTTAGTTTTTAATGGCATGTAATTCCATGGGATTATCGTAGCATAATTGTAAATTAGTTATTTCAAAGTTCTAGTTGCACGGTAATGAGGTTTTTGTGCAAGCAATTTCTCATACTATTGGTTGTAATCACAATCAAAAGCAATGTAGTGTGTAATTTGAATTGTTGCCCTAGTTGCCCTTATCAACATTTATTGCATGAATTTCACCAATGGTCCAACCCAAGTTGTCATTCCAATGTCTTTTACTAATTTTTGGCATTACCAAGAATTCATACATCAATTGCAAGGATTCATATTCTATCATTAGATGAACCTACTATGACAAATGAAAAATAGTTACAAATTGAACAAGTTTCCTTAGTTTTCTCTAGTGGTCCCAATGTGCCAATTAAACACCAATAGTTCCTTGGCTACAAGAAAGGTTCTTGGCATGCTTACACTCATTGAACCAATCCACTTTTTTTCACATTTAAACCCCATAATCCTATTAGCCTTCTTATAATGTGCATATTCATAAAAAAATCCCATTTATGAGCAAATAATATGTCCTTCTTTTCTACCTTAATACAAATCCTACACTTAACAATGTGCAAGCTTCCATCTTCCGTTGTAAACAACTCAACCCATGGGAGTTTTGTTGCCATTTTGTTTTTAAAAAATTTAATGGCACCATAGTTTTGCTTATTGATTCATATTTTACATGGGATTGACAATTTTTCTTTAGTGGTGTGGGAAGACTCATTTAAAAACATAGCATTTTATTTTAATTTAAATTTGAAGGATTAAAAACACAATAAAAAAACAAAGGAGATAGAGATGGAATAAGACCATGAAATGAAAAAGTTATATCATAAGCAAGAATGACAAAAGGAGCACCCACAATAAGGTTCATGTAGGAAAATAAATATTTGAACTTATAAATAGGTGGGAGTATTGTAGGTATTGTGACAAAAAATGATAACAACAATTGACTAACAATTTTTTTATTACCACCATGTAATTGAACAAAATAATAATAATAATAATTTCAAGTTCAATGAACACATAATAATGGGTAAACAATTGTTGGGCTTTTACACACATTTAAATTTTGCATCAGAAAATAAAGAATAAATGAAAGAGGTTGTAAAACCCTAATTAATTGGTATAAAAAACACAATGTGTAATGCTTAATGTCAATGTATGCATGTTGTCAATCTACAAAGTACTTACAAATTGCACAACCATAAACAAATAACACCTTATTTTTATAAGTTTTTGCACCTTATGAGTATGCAAGATTGCACAAACTAACCTATTGCATGGTGCATGCCAAAATCATTCACAATGCATGATGCACACCAATCAAAACATGATTGCAAACTTGAAATGCAAATTACAAAAACAAAACCCTAAAAACTATTGAGAAAAATGTATTCTCCTTTGCCACCAATCTTGATCGAGTTCATGTAAAAAACACCAATGTGTGGTTAGCTATAATGATAGGAAGATCTTTGCAATGCCCACCGTTGGTGATTGTCCTAATTGAAAATTTGCATGCCAACATTTTTTGAAAACAATGTAGAACAATAAAACTTCAAAACATCTTGAACACCCAAAAAGAAAAATGATGGAATCAAATATACATATTCCTATTTGCCATTGGGGCTGGAGAAAGTTCACAAAGAAACATCAATGCAATTATGTGTAACAATCTACCTCATTACAAATTGGAACTTGCACATCACAACAACAAACTTTGAAGCCATTGGATGTTAGAAATACTGAAAATTTTGAATATTGTAGTTGGTGAATAACAATTAAAAATGAAAGACCATTGCAAGTAGGCAATTTTGATCACAAGTAACAACTAAGTAATGATGAACACAAATAACAAAGAGAGGAGCTTCATTGGCAAGCACTTTCACACAAACAATGACAAAGGTGTCATTGTTACTATGAATGTCTTATTCAAGAGGCTAGATGTGGCATTTAGACGAGATTTAATGTCCTCCATGTCACATCTTGGCAAGAAGGAAATTTGGTTTAAGGTGTTGAAGAATCCATGCCATCAACACACACTTTTTGGTCCATCCCATTAGTGTATTGCTACTTGGTGACAATTTAAAAAATTCATATTATTTTCCTATCGTATTAATAGCCAAACTGTTTTTAAAATTAAAAATGCTAGTAAATTACCAAAAAAACATTACTCCAAAGGTTTTAATCTTGTTTTTGGTGAAGAATCATCAAAAGGTGTAATTTTTTTATTTTGGAAAATTTTTTTTACCATAAATTAATCGGAAATTTTTGCTCAAAATATTTATTTTGGGGGTAAAGTTTTCTCACAATTTTGTGTATTGTTTGAATGGTCTTGTACAAAAATGTCAACAATTAATGCAAAATTTATTTGGCGATGATTGCCACTAGGGCTCCAATAGAAAATTTAAAAACAAAGAAAGAAAAAACTATTCCAAACGTTATTTTTTAAAACTCATAGCAAAAGCCAATTGCAACACAATGTAGGTCAAAATGTAAAGATAAAACAAGTTTTGCAAAACTATCAACTTGGGTAAAAGGGGTACATTTTTATAAATGATCAACATTAACCTTCTTCACAATTATCAACATTTACCTTGTTCACAAGATAAAGATTAAAGGCAAAAGTGTAATTGTTTAAAGGAAAAAAAACCAATGCCACCCATACAAAAAGATTATAGTGAAAAAAAATTGCAACAAAGTCACGAGATTTAGATAATTCTTTTTGGGGATGATTGCAAGTGTGGTGACATCACAAAATTGAAAACTGAAAAATCCATTGGTTATTGGAAAATGTTTATCAATTTTTGGCTTGGGAAATATTTATTATTTACCATTGAACTACATAGTTTTTTTTAAAACTATGAAACAAATGGAAAGAATCCATTTGCAAGGAGAATTGATACATCAAGAAAAAACACTAAAGGAAAGGGTGTCACCCAAGACAACCCAAACCCTATGGTTTACCAAAGAACATAACCACCACTAAGTGGTTGATAACACCATCTCATTTTCTTCCAACCACGTGCATGGCATGGACCCCAAACTTGATTGAAATCTTCCAAGAAACTATGGACTCCAAACCTAATTGTAATTTTTTAAGAACCTATTTTCTTTTTGAGGTTGTCTCTTAATTTATTTAAGGTTTTTTTTGTCTAGTCTTTTATATTATTATTATGATATAAAAAGGTTGAAAGTCCAATGTACATTTTACCATGCCATTGATTTAAAAGTTTAAAAAAAAAAAACTATTTCATTTACTTGCAACCTATTTTGTAAATAATGACATCTACCTAAATTTTAATGAATTTATTTAAACATACTTTAAACCTATGTAAGTTTGAAATAAAGTTATAACAAAATTTTTAAAATTTTCAGATTAATAATTGAATTAAATGATTAAAAAAATTCATTATAGCAAAGTTTATTTGATGGTCACTTTCTATTATTTTTACAAGGTAATTTGTTGGTTTATTTTAATTTTCATTGTTCATACATGATGATCATCTAAATCAACAATTTAGTGTCCATGGAAGCATGGTTACGAAGTTTACAACTTCTCTTTGCATTAAAATATCTTATGATCCCCAAGAAAAGGTCTTCAAATTTCACAAGTTTTTTGAACATGTGCAAAAGGCTTTTGAAATAGGACCCAATTTGTGTTGAATAATAAATTTGGCTTCTTGTAAAAATGGTGCTTCCACATTGAAAGGATTAAAATTGATCAATAACTTTGACTTCTTGTAGAGGAAAATGGTTCTTCCACATTAAAAAGAGCCACACCTACCTGTTTATGCAATTGCTTACCCTGGAATATTTTTAAAATATTTTTTCTGAAAGCTTGAATAAATCAAATTTGATTTAAAAAGTTGTAATATATTATTATGTAAATTAAAAAATCCCCCAAAATATGTCATGTTTTAATAATCTCATTGAATATATGAATTTTTACAATGTTTAATAACATTGATTATAATTTTTAATGAGTTTTTTTAGAACTCTATTTTCATTAAATGCATCCCAAATGACACCACATGTTTTCGTAATATATTTAAAAAATTATAATTAAAAAAAATTAAAAACTTGCAACATTAAGACAAAATTTGACACAAGCACATGAAAAATTAAGCATAGGTTACATATCTTGTAGCTCATGTTAGTGTGGACACACCCAAAAACTCAACACTCTATCACACACAAAATTTATGAGAATAAAAAAAAAAATCTAAGCAGAAGGCAATGATAATCACAAAAAAATAATATAAAAAATTCCATCCATTCACACAAAAATGTATTACCAAGGACATGAAATATGAAAAAAATCAAATAAAAATTAATTTATAAAAATTGAAAAATGAAATGAAATGAACAAGATTATGATGCCACATGTCGTATCTTAAATCACTTTTAGTCATATTGAAAATGTTAACTGCCACATTTTTTAAAAAGCTAGGTCAAACAAGTTTTGATAAAAGTTTTTGAGCAACAATAAAAGTTGTCGTCCAAAAAACCTTCATAAACAACTATTTATATATCCAATAGGATTAAGAAAATGAGAAAATGGTGAATGGGTTTCAATTAGTATTAATGAAAAGTTATTGAACTTCATCCTTTCTAAATGCACCAAATTAGTGCAGCGTGCCGTGGCTGGTAAAGGGCGCAACACAATTGTGCACCTCCAAAAAAAAGTGTAATGAAATTGGACTTGACTGCGGCTCAATATTTCTGATTGGTCGATCATAATGATTGGTCCAGGTGGTTTGCTATTAGTAGTCCCCACATATTTGCAGTTCCAGTTATAGTTTTATTGGTGGGGTTGCCAAAAAGAAAAGCTAAACTTAGATATTTAATTTTATTATCCAGAGTGACATACTGAGCACCGGTGGAGATGCTCTAACATGTTCATTCATGTGATCATCAGCTTGCGTTTGGGTTTTTTTTTTTTTTTTCAATGTTGTGATATCGAAAAATTGGCAAAATTTTCCAAAACATTAGTGAAATTATTTGAATTTAGAGTAAAAAACAGAAATTTCCAACAGTTTCCCCATTTCTTTGTTGAAACAATGAAAACAATGTTAGAAAAAAGAATTACTGGTGATCATAGAAAGTATCATTTTTGTTGAAATCTGGTTAGTAGAAGAGGATGGCGTCTTAAGGCCCCACTGCAAGTTAAGGGCCGACGGACCACATCGTAAGGACTCATTGCATCTTAAGGACCCACGACACACGGCATCTTAAGGGTCCCACGAGCACGTCCACCTTATCCACGAGGAGAGGCCTCGACCAGCCGAACTAGCGAAGCGGCGATCTGCGATGCGCGAGCGGGCGAGCGAGCGGCGCTCCATTTTGCACGCGAAAAATTCAAAACCCTCGCATCTTCTGCTGCTGCTGCTGTCGCCATCCTGTTGTTTGCGAGAGTAAGAAGAATTTGAAGTTTGTGCGGCGAATATTGTGCAGAGCAAGTATGCTCGCATGATGCCAGTCGCGTGGTGACTAAGTGGAGGGAAGGGAGCAGAAACGGGACAAGAGTGCCGTGAAGTTCTTATCATGGTTGTTTGAGGTTGGTATATCTACTATATGGTTGGAGAGTCTGAGGTGGTGGAACAGCGTGGGTGCGTGCTTGTGTGTAAAACGAAGGCAGTGTTATGTTGTTTTGTTGCTGCGGGATAGTTTTGTCGTTCGGATTTCGGTTGTGATAAATACAAGCGGCGGCGGCGGCGGCTCGCGAGGGCTCAATTTAGTCAATCAAGCTGTCCATCTGTGCGGGGGTATGCGCGGCCCCCCCCCTCTCGGCTCTTACCGGTGACGCCGTTCCCTTCCTGAAAGTAAGTATTGCTATTGTCTTGTTGTGACTTATTAGCAAGTGTTGTGGAATTTTGAGCGAAAGGAGAGCGATTTCTGGACTGCTTACCTTTTGTGAAAGGGACAGAGATTGCCATGTTTTATTTGATTTTGGTGACTATTTATCTCATAGTAATCTCTGGACCAGCGTCTCTCCTGAGTCACTGCTTCCTGTGGAATTGCCTCTCTCGACTGGATATTGAAAGATAACAGTTGGAGGATGGATAGTAACACCAATTCCTCTTCCCCCTTGCAATGATTTTGTTGGGTTTTTTTTCAACCTGATCTCAGGGGAGTGGATGTGAGAATGTTGACTCAGACATTCAAACCACACATCTTGTCATTTTGAAACTGACACAGCACATAGTTGGAGCTTCTTAACTGAACCCAAGATTGCTTTTTAACTGTGTGGCAACAGGCAGCCCTCCATTTGCAATATGCACATTGAAGAACAACAATGAAGGGTAGGAAGCATAAATGACCTAACAATCATCTGGTAGAATATGTCTAAATGATGTAATCTGGGAAATTTTTAGATGTTCAATGTTTTTTTTCTGTGTGGAAGGTAGACCCTTGGTTGCTGCAATTTACAAAGGACACCATCTCTGAAAGGGAGTGATTGAGTCCAACCAGCAATGGTAAGGTGGTGATGCATTATGGATTCTCTGCAATCAGCATGCTGCATTGGCAGTGGCATGAGTCTGCAATGATTTGAATGTTGCACTGACCTTGAATAAGGAAACTATTGACTTTTGGCTATGCCTCTTGAGTTCTAGCCAATGTTGCGACTGAGTGTTCCCAATGCTCGCTGCAAATCCAACAGAAACTAAGCTCAAGACCCATATCATTGTATAATTGCTTTCCCAAACTCTTTGAGCAGATTACTGTACACTTGTCTACACACATCATTTGGAGTTGATGAAGTCAGTGTGGATGCCAGTCCCCACCATTCAAGATGATGGTGATGGTCTGATACTTTGTGAGTGACACTCCAAAGGTTATGACCACACTGATTCTTGTTGTGCTGGTTTTGGTTTTTCTAGACTGACACTCTGGTTATCATCATGGTGTTATTGTGGAGTTTTGATTGCAATCTCAGAGAGATGATTGCAGTCATGGCCACACTCATTCTTGTCCTGTTTGTCTTGGTTTGGCTTGTTTGGCTCAACCTGACACAATGGTCAAACCTTCAATTTTGCTACTGTGGAATCTTCTCTCAATCTCATAGATATGTAATTGAGTACTGATAGCTGACTGCATGCGTTTCAAAATAGTAGGATTTTGGAGAATTTTGCTAAATTTGATTAGCACAGAACCTCTTTCTGCAAATAGGTTTTTAGAATTAGTTTCAGCTGTTGGTCTGAATTCTACCCTTAAAATTATTTACATTTTACTGCTGTATCGAAATGACCATGTGTGTAACTGCCATACACGGTACTGTTGAAGATCGCTGAAGATGAGGGTGACTGTCACTATTGGTCAAACTTCTCCTCATTTTTTTCTGTTTCATAGGGTTGGTCTCCTCTGATTCCTGTTTGTATTATGTATTTGTGGACATGTTATTGGGTTGTCTCTTGATTCTATTTAGGTTGAGTTATATTGTATGTATGGAAAAGTTCTCTATACCTATGAACACATTTTGCTGTTGTACAATCGTTGTAACAGATGGGCAAGTCAGGGGGGAAGAGGAAGAAGTCTGCTTCAGCAGTGGGGGATGGAGGCACCAAGCTCGACTCAGATGATGCAGTAAGTTTCCAGCGACCAGAAATGCATTGTTGTTTTATATGTTTTCTATGAACTCTCAGTTGTGTAAGCCAGCTTCAGCAAAAGGTTAAGCTCTATCTAAATATGCCTACACAGGCCTTTCTCAAGAGGGCACATGAGCTGAAGGATGAGGGCAACAAGCGCTTTCAAGCAAAAGAGTATGCTGCTGCACTGGAAAAATATGAGCAGGCTTTGAAACTTGCACCGGAAGGTCATCCTGACCGTGCAGTGTTCCACAGGTCACCTACTTATATCACTTCACAGCATTGCAGTAATTCAGTCAACAGTTGTAATTCTGTTGACATTGTGTTCCCACATTTTGTTACATTAAGCGTCATGATTTTGTTACATATCAGAAGAAGAAGAGCGATGCAAAGTTTTCCAAGCAAGTGTGACATGAGCAGAGCTTCATAGCCTTCATCCTTCATAAGACTACTTCCTTTCCTTTTTTATGTTGGATATGTAAGAATGACAGATGTAGCATGTGGTGTCTCCTAGTAGCCTTTGTAATTCAACTGCTCTATATGTTTTGAATTTCTTCAGCAACCGAGCAGCATGTTTAATGCAAATGAAGCCGACACAATATGAGAGTGTTATCATGGAGTGCACTCTGGCACTGGAGGCACATCCAAAATATAGTCGAGCCCTACTCCGAAGGGCTCGTGCGTATGAGTCATCTGGCAAATTGCAACTAGCTCTGTCTGACATCCAGCTTCTTCTTCAGGTGAGATGAAAGACCACCTGTTGTTCTCCATTAGTTGTATCTGCTGATCCCTACATGGGTGTTCCACTGACTTGGATCCATTTTATCAGGAATTAACTTAGATCTTTCTTTTTTTGTGTGGGTTCTCTTGTTTCTGTTCTTACATGTGTGTTGCAGAGGGGCATATGAAGCTCTATTTGTCGATGCCTTTGCCAGAGATGTTTGGAGAATATCACATTGGATTTCTTCTGGAATCTGACCAAACTTGTGGATTCAGGCAGAACCAAACAATCATGATGCACTGGAACTAGGAAAACGGCTTAGAGCAGCTTTGGGAAACAAAGAAGGTGCCCAGCAGGACACTCAGTCACACTCCAGGACCTTGACAGCATCCCCACCAGATGAGGGGACATCTCCTGGCACTCCAAGGGCTGATGATTCAACAACAATACAAGGGGTTGGGAGAGGGCCATCATTAGCAGCAAAGCCTTTAGGAAAGAAAAAAGGTTGGCAGGTCTCTCTTGGTGGTGGGACAGAGCCAAGGACAGCCTCACATTTGTCTGCTGGATTTATGAATGAGGTGGGAACCAAAACAGATCAACAAATATCTCTATCAGAACAGAGTGAGAATGAAAGTGTGAAGCAAAAAGTGAATGCTGGCAATGGTGGGAAGGTTTCAGATGGCAAGCACACAGGAATTATTGGAGAAGATAGGGTGCCCACAAAATGTGATATGAGGCCTTTGAAATTTATATATGGACATGATATTCGCCGGGCAGAAATTCCTGTGAATTGCAGGTGAGACTGCAGACAATGCATCTGGTTTCCATTCTGATGATGGATGCAGTTTTTGGATCTGAACTTAGGAAATTGCGAGGGTAGATGGTCGAGAGATTGGAACTAGTCTTGCTGAATGAAAGTGTTGTCCTATTCTTCTTGCAATGGCTTTCTAGGATTCATAGCATGGGTTGGTGTTTGTGACATTTCAACATTGCCACATTTAGTAGTTTGAAGTTTGTTGTTGATCCTACACTATAAAGAGGATTCGGTATTGTCAGCTTACTCTTTTTCCTCTAGAAGTTCCTTCTTCCAGAATAGGCAACAATCATACCCATATCATATGAGGTTGCTGGAAAGTGCTGGAGATACAAGAAATGGAACTTGCTTCTTGTAGTATTACCCTTACAGGTGGAATTCTGCTGATGCAGCTTCGGTGAGCTGAGGAATCGAGTCAAGAAGACATATCCATCATCAAAGGCAGTCCTGATCAAGTACAGAGATGAAGAGGTACGTTGCTGCCATGTATGACACGAGCTCACAACTCATTTTTGCAGTCTTTAATAAGACCATGGGGTACAGGATGCCAATATGGTAAACTGATGGTTGATTGCATTAGGTCCTAGACACTCCAGGAAGAAGAGGCAACTGCATACACAATTCTTTGCAATTGGGTGGTCTGCAAATCAACTGTCCTTCAAGATGACTTCTAAAAAGTCATGGATGATCTGCCATATCGTTCTTGCTGGCACTCAGTGGTTCATTTATTTGACATGATTGGGAGTTGAACTGGGATGTTGAGTCCATATTAGTTGGCCATGCTACTGAATGCAATGGTTTTGTTATCAGCTTTTTGGATCTTGAAGTTGGAGTAGAAGTGGTTTAGAGGCTTTGTGGTCTCTCCATCACTTGTTAAATTCTTTTCTCTGAATTTCTCCTCTAAGATCTGGCTGCACATGAATGGACCAGGGAGATTTGGTAACTATCACAAACAGATTGGAGCTACGGATGGCTGAAATTGCACGTGGAGAGGAGGAAATAGGCAGAGAGAAACTAGAGTCCATTGCAAGTGATCCAGTTGGAGACGTTGATTCCACATCCTCTGTTTCAGGCAAACACATGGTGGCTCAAGATGTTTTCAATGCTCGTCCAAAATTGTTGCGGCTCCATGTAGTGGAAGTTGATTCAGAACAAGAGCCCCCAGTCCCAGATAATGATGATGAGGTAGAAGTAGAGGAAACTCCAGAGGAATTGTCAAAAGATGTGGAGAGTGAGGTAGTAGAAAGAGGCGGGATGGAGGCAAGCAAGGAGAGCCTTGAAAAAAATACAGATGAAAAAGTTACTCAAGAAATCACCAGTAATGGGGATAATATGGAGCCCAAGGATCGAGTTAAAAATGAAGATGGACAGCTGGTGGGAGAGGAGATGGAAATAGATGACTGGCTATTTGACTTTGCACAGTTGTTCCGGAGTCATGTTGGTAAGTTGCTGGACTAGTTGTCCTTTCTTTAGTTGGTTTGCCTCAATGTGCCTTTTCAGGGGTGTGGAATTAGACCTTTCTCTGTGGGATTTGCACAGAGTAAATGCCAGTTCATGCTCAAAAGGTCATTCTTCCAACAGTTCTCTGTGTTGTTTCTCTTCTTTTCCTCTTTGGTTGTTCAGTTCTTTTTGAAATGCTGACACCTCTCCCTGATTGGAGAACATGCCCAGGCCTCTTGTTGGATTTGCAACTGGGTATGCTCTTACAAGTAACAAGACTAAACCAAATTTGTTCTGCAGGCATTGATCCAGATGGGCATGTGGATTTCCATGAGTTGGGAATGGAACTGTGCTCAGAGGCCTTGGAGGCTGTGGTGTCAAGTGAAGAGGCACAACCACTCTTTGAAGCTGCAGCATCCAAATTTCAGGAAGTGGTAAGAATATATGTGTGTACCCCTGGCAGTTTTCCTCTTTGATTCTGTTGATTACTTGCCAATTGAGCAGGAAGTGTGTCTGCAGATGGACTAAGCTTATACTATATACACAGGGATTTCACCCCAGCATGGTGTATTGTGACCATGCCTGGAAATCCACCCTCTTTGAAGTCTCTAGTCATTTAGGTTATACTGGTGACAAAGCTAATTATTTGAGCCCTAGCCATGACTTCCATGTATAATCTGCAAAGAAGTTAGATGAAGCTGGGGCCAGAAGACCTTAAGATTTATCTACGAGGGAGTTTATCATTCCAGATCTGCTTTCTACAAACTGGTGGGTGTTTCCTATGGTTGTCCATAAAATGGACATGGTGGGTGCAGGCTGCATTGGCATTCTTCAACTGGGGAAATGTGTACATGTGTGCGGCTCGCAAACGAATTCCTGTTGAGGCAGTCACTGGGAAGACAGAAGAGAAAGAACAGTTCCAAGCTGCATATGATTGGGCCCAAAGCCACTACAAGCTTGCAGGACAGAAATATGAAGAAGCACTAAGAATCAAACCTGACTTTTATGAGGTACTCTAATGTCCTGTATTGCTGTTTGTTTTGTCTTCTGTTGGATGTCTTCATAGAGGGCAGGATCATAGCTTGAAACGTGACTTTGCATGAAGATTTTATGTTTGAGGAGCCTTCTGTTACTGTTTGTTCTGAAAGAGCTGATTTAAATTGTTGACATTATCTGGCTCTTCAAGAACTGAGGTAGAGATCTTGACAAGTGGCTTGTGGTGGTTAGGGGGTGCTTGCCCTGGGCCAGGAGAAATTTGAGAGTGCTAAGCTCCAATGGGCTGCTGCGGTAGCCAGTGGTGTTGATTTGAAGATCTGGAGTTCTTCAGAAACTCTTGGTCTTTTCACCATGGCTGAAGAGAGGATGCAAACAGCTGCAGAGGTCAGTGTGCTTTATTAATGTACTTCTCTAAAATACTTCTGCAAGGAGATCTATGCATCAGATTTGCCTAGGGCCCATTGAAACTCTAGATTCTGTGGCTGATTGCAACAGCTTGAATTCTGGTATTTGGAATTATGGCCACTCCTGTAAGACTAGTTACTTCAAGCAGAGAGATTTGTATTGAGTTTCTGAAGATTCAGTTCTTCAAGTGTTGTGTGTCCATTGGCACATTTCGTTGATAGTCATTTTGTCCATGATGCATCCAGATGTGGGAGCAGCTAGAAGCTCAACAGGCAGCCCAAGGGGAACATCCTTTGAAGGGAAGATCTAGTAGAGAGCTAGTTAAGCTGGAAGTGAATCCAGATGACAATGCTCCTGGGGGTGCAGAAGCTGTAGACCAAAGCTCTGCCATGCGATCTCAGATAAATCTCTTCTGGGGCAATGTCTTGTTTGAGCATTCCCAAGTTGAGGTAAGGCTTACCAGGAAAAATGCAATTGTGCGAATCGTTGTGGTGATGTGCGCTCTGCCTAGGCATCAACAAAAGTGTGTTGTCACATTGTGAAATGAAATTATCCTTAGTTACAGTGTACAACTTAAATTTTCCTGTAACATATATGCTACTAGGACATTCTGAAGCTTCAAAAGATGTATGATTTACTTGATTCAATGGGTTTGCTTGCTCACTGTGCAGTATCGCTTGGATTTAAAGTCATGGAGGAAGTTGCTGGATGTGGCTGTCGAGAAATTTGAATTGGCTGGAGCATCGCCAGAAGATATTTCAGAGGCCCTGAAGAATCACCCCAGCAATAATGTTGATAGTGATGCTGCCAATGTAAGCAAAGGTGAAGTAGACAAAACATCTGAGCTGCTGGGTGAAGAAGACTCACAGAAAGTGACTGAAGAATCAAAGTAAGTTGGCCTTTACATCTGGACATTTTTTTAATCTGTTGAAATGGAGAAAGAGTAAAGCAGAGTACAAAATGTCTTTCTGAAGATAGTGCCCCCAGGGATAAGTTTGTAATCAAAGGCATAGAGGGTGGTTTAGTGAAAGTATACCTTTGATTAGTGCCTGAACAGGCTGAGATTTTGTGCCTCAACTATTCTTTTGGTGGTAGTGGGGGACAAGGGAAATTTAGTGTCCATTTTGTAGTGAATTGATTTGTGGACATGATTTTGACAAATGAGAAGTACCAAGGGTTTATCATCTGCAAGCTGGTCTGAAATCCACTCTTGATTTTTTTTAGCTTGGTCCCTACTTACACATTTCTAGGACTCACATCTTATGGAACTAACTGCAGTACCATCTTTGTGAGGACCTATGGAACCACAGTTACCGTGGTCATCATAAATCCCATTTGTTAACACTAGACTACACCTGTATTGTCAAAAATGGTTGAAGGAAAAGAATGGGATATGGTCTATGAAGTCTCTCATAAGCTGTTAAGGTAATAAAAGCTGGAGATTTGTCTTCTTGGCAAGGTCTTTTGGTTGGTCACCCATTAAGCAGTTAATTGATAGCTCAATGGGTACTAACCATTGCAGGCCTTTCTGCTATCTTCTACTTTTTGTCATATGGAGTTTTTGATTAGTCCTTCCATTTCTTACATCCCCTGATTCAGAGGTGAAATAGTCGATCATTGAAATAGAGGGGACACTGGTTGATAGGCTTAATGGACAGCAATGGTCTGCATTCCCCCCACCAACCGAAAAATTTCTAGTATATTTGGACGGCATGTCCTAAAGCAAATTTGACCTCGGAGAAATGCTAGCCTTCTCTTTTCAATCAGGGCTTTTCCTTGCCATGGAAAGTCACTCTCACCCTTAAGTAGTAAGTGTAAGAATCCTCCCCTTCTCGTACTGTGTGATCTTTGTATGGCATGGCACTCAAAGAAATTTCTTTGTGTACTTGGAGGGCACCTTATATTGATGAATTTTGCTGATTGAAAAGAGGAGGGTTCTTACACCTACTCCTTGAGAGTTGGGGGACAAATTATGCCTATTTATAAGTGTCAGATCCATCCAACTTAGGTGTAAGTACCCTCCCGCTCCTACACCTTGTGATTTATGTACAGGAGGTCTAGAGCATCATGCCCTGACAGCTGTGCCTTACCCAATCTAACAATTGAGAAGCAATCGCTGAGATGTGCTCATTGCATTAAATGGAATGCTTGAGTTAGCCTTTCAAAAAAAAAAGCCTCCATTCTAGGGAACTTATGTGAAATCTGGAGCATGAAATTTCACTTTGGGAGAATCCCCCAATTTACACTATGCTCTTCTTTGAGGGTTGTTACCTTTTTCCATGTGTTTAAATTCATGATAATGTACTTCCTGCCCAATTTACACTATGCTCTTCCTTGAGGGTTGTTACTTGTTAGGAATGTTTAAATTCATGATAATATTCGCCATATGTTTTGTGATGGTAAAGCCTGTGATGAGACAACAACATTCTCAAAATATTGAGCCAAACTCAAGTACTGTTTGTCCTCCTCATGCTTTATAATGGTAAAAGCTTTTAGGAGGGGCACGTTCATAAAATGTGGAGAGGGACTCAACTACTGCCTCATCCTAGGCCCCTTATTTTGAGAACGGCCCCACACTGAAGCTTTACCCTGCACTTTGGGACAACGCTAACTGGCACCCATACTGGTGGTACCTTCACTTTCTTGAGTCAGGCCTTTTAGTGGCCATCCATATTTAACCCAAGAAATGTTAAATTTGAACTCAGAGACCCTGATTTAATCTTGGGTCTGGTCCATCCACCCAGGCCAATTTTGTAGGAGGTCCATTTTTTGAAATCACCAAGAGAGCCGTTGTTGAATGGGACAAATTTTGGAGGCGCGAATTCCTCATCTCCATATGCCTTTGCCACAAACTCCCGTTTTTTGTTTTGCTCTTCCGATCGGAACTTCTTGCAATTCACAACGCTATCTTGCACCGTGTTGTTGATTTTTAAAATTTTGGTTTGTTTTGGTTGCTTTTTTTTCTTTTCCTTTTTTTGTTTTCAGGAAATTCTTGTCGACTCTTTTCCTGTTTTGCTCCAAGTACTTATCAGAACTCCGTAGCCGGCTTCGTTACTTTCGTTGACGGGCGAAGTTTGTCTTTTGAAGGGTTTCCTGAAGTCTTTTACTCCCTGAGCTCTACAGCAGCATATGGCGACGGTGCGGACTGTAGATTCGGTGTTTCCGAAACGGAAGAAAGCGAATAGTGCGAGCGCCGCTGTTGATAAGAGTCGCGGCTCTCTAGTGCTGAAGAAGAGTAAGGAAGCGGTAGTCGTCGAGAATCATGAAGAGTTGAGCACTTCCACAACAGGGTTCTTTCGAGTTACTGCTGCTGCTGCGTTGCACCGGCCTGCTGCTGCTCTCATCGCATCTCGAAGTGCAGGTAAAGATGGTGATTCTCATTCCAACAGGGCCGCTCCTTTCTTCTTGTTTTTCTGTCTCATTCACGGTTGTGCGACGACGAGCGTCAATGTTCAATCTGTTGTTAGTTTCCCTTCTTCCAGATGCGGTATTTGTACCGCAGAACGCTTGTGTGTTTTTGGCTGTAGTTGCCATTTTTTGTTGTTATGACTAGCGGCTATTTGCTTTCTTGATGCTCGAAGTCAGGAAATCTCTGACCTAAGATATAGAGAAATGTGCAGTCTTCTGTGAATGACTTGTGACCAAGCTGGGGGGTTCAAACATTGCTGAAACCCTGAAGCAAAGCACGACTTTTACGAACGTCTTGCGTCCGTTGGTTTGTAGTGAAGATGCAACTGTACACTTAACATGTTTGTGACATTTGGAGCTTCGGATTCTGTTGGTTGAAATTGGACTTTCAATAAAGAAGAACTTTACCAGCAGCTATCCTACACTTTGTGACTTTCAATTGAATGTGCAGAGGAGCAGGATGATGATGATGATGACGTGGAGGAGATCCTGAGGCAGTTTGACATGAACCTAGCATACGGTCCATGCTTAGGATTGAGTCGATTGGCAAGATGGGAGCGAGCTCGTGGAATTGGACTCAATCCATCTCAGCATGTGAAAGATGTCTTGGAATTATGTGCAGGAGGTGACTCTGAGTGCCTTTGGGAAGGCAGAGTGTAAAGCTTTTTTTGCTTCCTGTAAAGTTGGACTATGCAATCCAAGTGGGGGGGCAGGGTTTCATGATTTTTTCCCTCCAGGTTAGTGCACTTTTGGAGTTTCATTCCTGTAGGAAATGGGGGAGTAGAGGGATCGGTCAGTCTAAAGCAATGGCACCCTTGCCACTGGTGTAGGCCTTGTTGATAGGAGGAGGATTAGATCAGAAGAGTACAGGGATCTGTCAGTCTAAATGCAGACACACCCTTGCAACACAGCTGCAGTAGGCTTTCTTGAAATGAAGGTAGATTGGAGAATTTTAGGATTTCCAGTCTTTGGAAATCTTGTCTTCAGAAATCATTTAAAGCTGTGTTAGCAGTTTGACTGCTGCAATCTCTGGTTGGGCGATAGATTGAAGTCACCCTTGTGAAATGCGGATTCTTAATGATGTCAGGGGTGGAGCATTGCATTCTTATGCTTTCTCTTCTGTTTGCTTATCACTATTCCTGTCTTGTAGGGATGGAACATCGTAGGTGAAGAGCTCACTCTAGCATGGTATATAATTTTGAGCTTGCACATTTGGTTTGCATAGCCTTCTATTAAATAGTTTTCCCAATAGAAGGTTTGCATATGTCCTATTTCTTGTAATAAGTAACCATTGAAATGGTTAGGTTGCTGACCCTTGGAAGGAGATTGAAGTTCAGTGACATTGCCAATGTTTTAGAGCTCCATGGTAAATAAGAGGTTGCTTAACAACTTTTAGAAATACAAACCTAATCCAAACATAAATATAATTGTAGACAATTTGAATCCATATTATGTATTGACACTTTCCATATCAAAATAGAAAAGTAAAAAATTGCAAACACAAAAGATTGAAAACCCCAAAACTAGAAAAGTTGATTGGAATGAGGAAATATTGGTATTTACATAGATGGTTATGGCATGGTGAACACACAAACACCTATGTAATTTCTCTTAAGATATGGTCAATGTTTGATCATAGGTGAGTGTTCTGTTATGGGTGGTTTTACCCTATTCATTTTGAATATGGAAACAACATTAAAACTTCAATCCAAGATTATCTTTCAAAATGAAATTTTCGACTAAGGATCATGTTGTATTATAAGTTATTTGTTGTTGGGATAAATTTCGTGTGGGAAATTTGCACTTGCAGGTTTAACCTTAACACATCTTATTGGTCGGAGGAAGCATGTCAATTGATTGGAATCAGGGTTCTTATCATTTATTTATTCTTTTGGTGGTTTTGTGAAGTATCTGGGTTGGTGATCCTCCACAATAAGTCAAATTTGGCTACAGGTCATAGATGACATTAATAAATTTAAAAAATTGTTATTTGTTTGTGACATCTTGAAATTTATTATTTAAACATGGTGATTTTAGGCTTTTTTCCTCAATAGATGGCAATTGCAACATTGGTGTTGTCATTTGTTTTGTTGCCAAGGGACGAAAATTTACCCAATTATTTTTTTGCTAATTAGAATGTTTGAAAAAAGGTATGGAATGACAAATATTTTTAATTTATTAAAAATTCAAAGACCTTAAGAACATTAACCTATTTTTGGCTTATCAAGTGCATTCCTTGGTTTGTTTTGTTTTGTCTTGATACTTTTGGGCAAGCTTGTGTCTCCAAATGCACCAAGTTGGTTTTATCTAATAGAGTTATTCATAAAGTTGAAAAAGAAAAGGTTCCAATATTGGGTTTGGGCAAAAAAGACAACAAACACAAAAAGGCACAACAAAAATTTCTTCAATGCAAAAAAAAAACAAAAGCAAACTCAAAATTGCCCTTTAACTGATGCACCCCAAGCTCCTTGATGGACTCAACTACAAGTCAAAAGGTGAAGACATTGGAAGCAAATAGAGTTGGGACGCTCCTTAATTTGCAGCACTTTGGGGGTTTAAATAGGTGCTAGAGCTATGGGATGAGGACTAGGAAGATTGACAAGCAAATCAATTACTTACACGGACCTGCACAAATCAAACAACAAGTTGCTTAGTGCATAACTGAGCACTTTTGATGCACGGACTCATGACATGCAAACACGGACTTATAAGATTCACCATGGCCCAGACTTGGGGGAAGCCACCACCTCCCCCCTTATAGTATTCTATGTGCTTGGCCACGGGACTAGCACCCAAATGTCATTTTGTCCCAGAACTTTCAAGTGGGAGTCTCAAAATTCTCAAAATTGGGACTTTTGCGACTTTGGAGGCCCATAACATTGTGTGCAAACCTTTGATTGAGGTGATGTCTAAAGTAAAGTTGTAGCCCTCATGGAGAGCTTTCCAACGATATGTGGCACGCCACCTGCACGTAAAGAAATTGGGGTGATTCTTGACTTTTAGTGGGCGGGAGTCAAATTGGCAATTTGACTCTCGACCCTTCTTTTGGTCATAACTTGTGTTTTAAATACCCGAATGGGTCATGCGAGCTCATTTTAGACATGTACATTCCAAGAGATTTTTAAATGATAAAAAAAACTCTACAATCCAATGGGTTTTGACCCATGTAATTACTCTTTGAAAATTCGGAAGTCAATCGGGACTCCAACTCCCAAAATAGGAGCTCATTTGGGAGTGTGGGGGTTCATTCCCTCACATTCTCTCACACTCCCAAGAGCATGAAATGTGACTTCTGTGCTTCACTCTTAGCCCACATCTTTGCAAGCCTTTGCCTTGGTCATGAGCCCAAGGCTAAGATTACAACATTAACTCAAATTTAAAGAATTTTTTTCTTGTATCTTGTGTTTTTTTTAATAATACGAATGTGATTTAAACCATTTTTTTTTTGTGTGAAGAAGGTTTGGAACAATAGTAATTTGGGAGTTTGGTTTGCAATGAAACCAATTTGTGAGGAAGGTCTAGGGAAAATTTAATTTTTGAGCTTTGAACTTCATGGGTGTTATGGTTTTAGCAATGAACTTTCAACATTGTGGGTTTTGTGGTTTCGATAATAAACTGCAAAATTGACAACAAGGAGTTTTAACAATGTGGGCAACTTTGATAACAAGGAGCTTCAACAATAGACTTCAAAGCTATAACTACATGTGGAGTTTTGCATAATGTTTTTATACCTAGATTTCGATTATTTTCCCTCTTGCTCCCAACCAAATGGTCTTCATTTCCAAATTGTGGGAAGGTGAAGATGTTTTTTTCAACATTCGAAACCATGACCTAACTCTATGTGGGAGGTATTCCTCTTGTTTTGCTAGTCTTTTTTTGTATTCTACCACAAGCTTTGTGAATTAATCACATCTATAATTGTATCACTTTTAGTGCAATATTTGAAGCCCGGTTTCCATCCTAGGGTTCTAGATTCTTCCACTCATGATTTTCAAAACTTTTAACAACTTTTCATCACACCAATTGTTGATGATGCTTGCCATTTTCAAACTTCTACCACCTTTCATTGATAATGTTGTGGTTGCATACTTTATTCCATGCTTACCCATGACCTTGTCCATGCTTTGGCATCTTTGCAACATAAACAAGGGGTGGTGTGAGGTAATGGGGGAAACAATTACATGGAATTTTTTGGAACTTATCAAAGTTAATAATGAAGCTTACTAGAAATTTGTAACCATGCATTGTCTCCACAGACCTTTTCTTCATGAATGACTTCAAATTAAGAGATTACTTACAATAATTTTGGGAATGGTATGATACATTTGAATCATTTGAAAATGTGGAATCTAATGCAAATGTTTTTTTTTTCTTCATTAAGGTTGTTAGTTTAACCTATCCTATGGACATTTTGTGATTTTGTTGAATTGAAATCTATAATTTTTTAATATTTCTATGACTTGTTTGAACTTGTTTTCCCACTAAGGTCATGGTCATTTATTATGGTTGTTTACTTGAACCCAGTGAACCTAGGGAACCGATTGCTCAACATATAAACCAACATAATCATTAGTTGTTATTTTGTTGATCAATGTGGGGTTTATGTTCTTTTTCCAAGGTCTAGGATATCTAACTGGTTGTTCATTTCAATCCAATTAAATCATCATTTCATCTACCTACCCACTTGAACACAATGAACCCAATGAATTAGTTGTTGTTCATCAATTCAACTTGGATAACCATCTTATGATTTTGCATTGATGTTTTTTTATTAACCAATGGTGGGTTTAGGGTTTTGTTTAATCAAGGTCCAAGAGATTCAATTGGTTGTTCACTGCAACCCAATTAGGTCATCTACTTATTACTAATTTACTTGAACATAGTGACCTAGTGAGGAAATTGATGTTCACAAATTCAATTTGGATAACCATTTCATATTTTTGCATTGATTTTTTTGTTGACCAATGGTGGGTTTAAGGTTTTGTTTAATCAAGGTCCATGAAGTCCAACTCATGGTAATTCACTTGAACCCATTGAAGTCACCATGTCATCTATCTACTAACTTGAATCCATGGGGCTAGTTGTTCAACAATATAATCTTGGACACGCATCAAATGGTATTTTGTTGATCAATGTAGGGTTTAAGGTTTTGTTTGATCAAAGTCTAGGAAATCCAACCAGTTGTTTACATCAAACCAAACATGTCATCATTTCATCTACATGTTCATTTGAACACATTGAAGTTAGTGAATTATATGTTGTTCATCAATTCAATTTGGACATCCATATCATGTTCTTTCATTGATGTTAAATTGTTGACCAATGGTGGGGTTTATGGTTTTTTATTTTATCAAGGTCCAAGAGATTTAGAACATTATTCACTTGAACCCAGTGAATTTGTTATTTCATTTGGTTGATGACTTAAACGTAATGAATTAAAAGAGCTGGTTGCTCAAAATATAAAGTTTAAACTTGGACAATCATCAAATGGATATGCATTGATGGGTTTTTGTTGATCAATGTGGGGTTTAAGATGAACTGTTTGATCAAGGTTTAGGAGATATAAAGTATTATTCACTTGAATTACATAATTCACTATTTCATCTAGTTGTTGATTTGAACCTAATGAACTAAGAAAGTTGGTTGTTCAACATATAAAGTTTAAATTTGGACAATCATCAAATGGATATGCATTGATGGATTTTTGTTGATCAATGTGGGGTTTAGGGTTTTGTTCAATCAAGGTCCAAGAAATCCAAAATGTTATTCACTTGAACCTAGTGAACTCACTATTTCATCTAGTTGTTGACTTGAACCCATGAATGAATTAAAGGAACTAGTTGCACATCATATTAAATTTAAACTTGGATAGTCATTGAATGGATATGCAATTATGGGTTTTTATTGATCAATGTGAGGTTTAAGGTTTTGTTTGATCAAGGTCTAAAATATCTAAAGCGTTATTCACTTGAACTTAATGAATTCATCATTTCATTTAATTGTTAACTTGAACCTAGTGAACCTAGGGAACTAGTTGCTTAACATACAAATTTAAATAATCATCAACCCAATCAAGTCATCATTTCATATACTTGTTCACTTGAACATAATACACATAATGAACTAGCTACCACTTATGAGGTCAACTTGGACAACCATCTCATGTTTTTCCATTAATGTTATTTTGTTTACCAATGCATTAAATTTAGGGTTTTATTTTATCAAGGTGCAAGAAATCTACAACTTTATTCACTTGAACCTAATGAACACACCATTTCATATAGTTATTGACTTAAACCCAATGAACTAATTTTTTCAACATACAAACTTGGAAATTAATGTTTTTGCAGTGATGTTACATTGTTGATCAATGTGGGGTTTAAGGTTTTGTTTGATCAAGGTCGAGGAAATCCAACCAATTGTTCACATTAACCCAATTAGGTCATCATTTCACATTCATTTGAACACAATGAACCTAGTGAGTTAATTGTTACTCATCAATTCAACTTGGAGGGCCACCGCATGTTCTTGCATTAATGTTCTTTTAATGACCAATGGTGGGTTTAGGAACTTAATGTTGGAACAGCCATAATGTAGTTGAAGAAAGAAAAAGTCTATAGAATTTAAAATTTTGAACAAATTACATCTACATTGAAAGTATTGCAATAGGTTTTAATCCAAGGTTCGTCATCTTTCATCCAACTCTAACAAATCTTTTTGAATTCCAACATCTATGGCCACACTTTGTTGAATTTTTCACATCATGCATTGTGGTTTAAGATAAAACACTATGAGAAATTGTGTCCATCAAAACCACACTACCCTACAACTAAAACTCAAAAAACAACTCATATACAACCATTGTGCAACTATCCCCCTAGAAATACAGTGTATTAATAAATAAATTATCACATCAAAAAATCAATTAGTTGTATTTAGTTGCAAGTGAGTTGAAAATGGGTTTTCTATACGAAAATTTATATACATCATACATACATATGTAATTGGCCATGTTTGACTTTTTCAAGAATTGCATTATAGTTGCATGTGGCAACTACTTTAGAATTGTTGTAAATGTGCCATTAAACCAACAACTATGTTGTAATTAGTGTACAATGTACATACATACGATCATGCCACGTGTCCACATTTCCATCACCCATTATAGGATACATTTGCAACTCGTTTTTTATTATGACTTGCATTGATAGAATTAGTATGGCCACCAATGCATCATTATTAAAGTACTAGTCTTCAACTATGTTATGATTATAATACAATTACTTATAACTTAATATATATAGATATTCATCAATTATTTATATTTTCATCATATGTGCTTCATTTTGAGTGATTTAAACTATTATAGGAATGTTACCTCAAGCTTTAAAAATCAACTTTGAAGTGCAAAGGAAAAGGAGTATTGAAAAAATAACAAAAAGAGAAATAAATTTTCCAACTTACAAAACATTTCTTTTTCCTTTGGACCCCTCCTACTTTCAAACCTCATAATTTTTTGTAATTTCTTATTCATTTTAAATGATAATGTTATAAGAACTCCATTTGAAGTTCTACAAATCATCTTCGAACTCTAATAGTAACAAAACAACATAAAAGGATTTTTTTAGGTGTTTGGGAACTGGCCTTTGTAACATTTGATGGTTTTTAAAAAAAGTTTTTGACCCCTTCTATTTTGGGGGGCCATAACTTTCTGAATTCTATTCCATTTTTAATGTTTTTAGTGCACTATATGTGTCAATAGGAGGGGTTCAAGTTTTGTTTGGACACCAAAAACAATGGAGGCCTCCCCTTTGATTTGGCATGCTTTGAACACTTAAGTGTTACAGTTGCAACTCAATTGCAACTCAATTTGCAATTAAAGAACAATTAAGAGATTTAACCCATATGTTTTGTTTTCGAATCCCATGTTATAAACTATATAAAAAAAGGTTTATTCTTTTGTATACTCACATTAAAATACAAGCACCATTTTGGGATGAGTTCAAAAAAGTTTAACCCAAAGGCAAAACATAATTTTTTTAAAAAACCAATTCATGGTATTTAGTTCACTTAGTCTTGTGCTTTCCCATCTACTTACCTACCTACCTATGGTTATGTACGACCTACCTAGGTATTAAATTTTTTTTATAAAAAACTATATATATATCCAAAATATTATTAGTTTGACATGTGGCAATTTTTTAAAGTGTGCCACGTGTCACAATTTTGAACCATCATTAATAATCATAATGGACGATGGAGATCAATATTTCAAGAAAAACATTATGTCAAAAAAATTTCATAGTGCCATTTGTCAAGGTACATTCACAAAATAAGGAGCTAGGGGTGCACCTTGAGTAAGGATTTTGGTGACTACTTATTTTGAAATATTTTAGGTATAAATTAAAAATATTCTTGTTGTAAATCCCAAAAAGTCATAAGAAAGTCCTTTGGATTCAAATATATGTTACATTGTACTTTAATGTGAATATGTGTTTTAAAAGTCTCTCCAAAATCATGTCATTTTCAAGTACTTTAAGAATCATTTACGAGTTTTTTCAAGTAGTAAAAACACTAGTTACAATGATGATCAATGCTTTTGAGAATTCAAATTTCAGTAGATTCATTTCAAATTATTGCACATGTTTCCATAATATATTAAAAACATTATCATCAAAACATATAAAAGAAATGTGCAATATTAATATTATTTTTGACACAAAAACATGAAAAACAAAACATTGGTTATAATTATTATGGCTCTTATATTTATGAATGTACTCGTCAAATTTGAATAGATGGATGACAATTAATGACATTAACATGAAATCATTGGTGCAGTTATAATGGAGTTGCATAATAGTTGCAAATGAGTTGTTTTGATAAAATTATAATTGAATTGCAATGAATTGCATCATACATACGATGAGTTGCAATTGTGCAACTCATGCAACTTATTCATTAGCATTCACATTGTATAAATATAGTGAGTTACAAGTGTCCTTTGTAATTAAAAAATTGAGTTGCAAGGCTAATTGCAAAACACCTTTTTTTATAATGGAAGAGACAAAGAGACAAATAGAGGGAGATACATCTTTTTTGGTCATTTGCTTTGACCTTCTTTGGTTTCATCAAAGTTGGTTAACTTCGAAAAAACTTTATTTTTTATCATCTATTCAAAGGTTTTGGAAATCATTTAGGCATGTATTCACTTTACATTCTACATTTGGTAAGTTGTCCCTAGATCAATATGTTGGCCCAAGTTCAATGTACCATTTGGTTAGGATTTTTGGCATCTATTTTTGATTTCTATATGTTAAAAAACTTTCAATATAAATTATTTTTTTCTTAAAAAACCCGAACATGAACTTGCCTTAGACTATGTCTCAATTGAGGAAATTTCAAAGAGATCTTGAGTCTCCATGAAGAAAAATGTCGATATCTACTATTGACACCAAAAGAACATCACTTATTTAATCCATAAAAAATATTCATTGTTGACATCTTTACAAAGTTTGTCTAGCAAAACCAGTTTTTCCTTTTACAAACTCATCTATGTTGGCATTAAGGGTTACTCCCTAAATTTCAACTTTTTATTTTTTTCCTTGAAGTATGTTGCAACATCTTACAAAATGGTTTTGCCTCACTTGGCCCCATCCCACCAAAAGCACAAATACTTTGTTAGTGGGGAAGTGAGGAAAACTAGGCTTTGTCAACAACCCCAACTTGTTATCGATGTCATA
>Ga0209208_10001075_pt1 | contig 38029 bp, 32 predicted proteins | sample S1TSphfallax_3_FD_187694 | JGI IMG/M metagenome (GOLD analysis project Ga0209208, IMG submission 187694) | Host-associated microbial communities from peat moss isolated from Minnesota, USA - S1T2_Fd - Sphagnum fallax MG (SPAdes) (version 2) | ecosystem: Host-associated > Plants > Peat moss >...
GCCTCGCGGAGTCCGTCCACAGCATGGTTAAATTGCTCGGTGCGCCGCACACCGCCTGGGTATTTGGGTTTAATCACGCGCAGTTTTGCCTGCAGAGTCCGACCGACGGGTTGCTTTGACCCCGGGAGTAGAGAGTTTTGATGATGGAATCGCGGGATACCCGCCCACCGGGGGAATCCGGAAGTCACCTGACCCGCTGGATCGTGATCGGGGTGGTGCTCGTCTTGGTGGTGATCTCCCTCGTTCGATGGCTGGGCCAGAAAAAGCCGGCGCGCAGCGCGGCGCCGCAGGTGGTGACCGTGGCCAAGGCGTTCACCGGTGACATGCCCGAATCGCTGCAAGAACTCGGCACGGTCACGCCGATCGCCACCGTGACGGTGTTGCCGCAGCTTTCCGGCTATCTGACCGCCGTCGGCTACCAAGAGGGTGAGGACGTCAAAAAGGGCCAGTTTCTCGCGCAGATAGATCCGCGCCAGTATGAAATCGACCTGCAACAGGCCGAGGCCACCCTTCTCAAGGATCAATCCACGCTGGCCCAGGCGCGCTCGGATCTCGCCCGCTACGAGCAGTTGCGCACGCAAAAGGCGATCGCCGAGCAAACGGTGGTCGATCAACGATTCTTGGTCGAGCAGGACGCGGCGCAGGTCAAGAGCGATGAGGCGGCGGTGGCGCAGGACAAGCTCGATCTCGTGTACTGCCACATCACCGCGCCGGTGGCCGGCAAGGTGGGACTGCGGTTGGTGGATCCCGGCAATTACGTCACGGCCTCGAGTTCCCCCGGCATCGTCGTCATCACCACCACCCAGCCCACCACGGTGGAGTTTACCGTGGCGCAGAACGATCTCGACCGGGTGATCCAGCGCTTCAATGCGGGCGCGAAGCTGCCGGTCACCGCCTACACGAGCGATAATACGAGGGCGATTGCCACCGGTACCTTGTACGCCATCAGCAATCAGATGACGACGAGCACCGGCACGGTCACCTTGCGAGCCACCTTTGCCAATGCCGATGAAGCGCTCTTCCCGAACGAGTTCGTCAATGTCGAGATGCTGGTCGATACGCTGCACAACGCCGTGCTCGTCCCCACGTCCGCAGTGCTCTCCGGGGCACCCGGGGACTACGTGTACCTGGTCCAGGCCAACCAGACGGTGACCGTCCGCAAGATCACGCTGGGGCCGAGCGATGGCGCCCATACGGCCATCCTCTCCGGCCTCGCGGTCGGCGACACGGTCGTCACCGATGGCACCGACCGGCTCACCGAAGGTGCCAAGATCAGCGTTGCGGCACCGGCCGGCGCGGCGGGCGCCACCACCCACCCGCCCCAGGCGGCCAAGCCCGGACACGGCGCGCGCGCGTCTTCCGCAGGCTGACCTCGAGTCAGCGTCCACGGCGTCAGCCATGAACCTCTCCCGTCTGTTCATCTTGCGTCCGGTGGCGACGTCGCTGCTGATGATCGCGCTGGTGCTCGTCGGTCTGGTCGCGGTGCGCTTCCTGCCGATTTCCTCCCTGCCCGATGTCGATTATCCCACCATTCAGGTGAAGACTTTTTATCCCGGCGCCAGTCCGCAGGTCATGGCGACCACGGTCACCGCGCCCTTGGAGGTGCAGCTCGGTGAGATTCCGGGCCTCGCACAGATGACGTCTGCAAGCTCCGCCGGCGCCTCGGTCATCACGCTGCAGTTCAGCCTGGCGCTCAACCTCGATATCGCCGAGCAGAACGTTCAGGAAGCGATCAACGCGGCGAACAGCCTGCTGCCGAGCGGCCTGCCCGCGCCGCCGGTGTACGCCAAGGTAAATCCTGCCGATCAGCCGATCCTCACCCTGGCCGTGACCTCCGATTCGATGTCCCTGACCCAGCTGCAGGACGTGGCGAGCAACCGTCTCGCCTCCAAGATCTCCGAGGTGTCGGGGGTCGGCCAGGTCACGGCAGCGGGCGGCAACCTGCCGGCCGTCCGTGTGGAAGTCGATCCGCAGAAGCTCGCGGGCTATGGGCTCAACATCGACGATTTGCGCACCTTGCTCGGCGACATCAATGTGAGCCAGCCGAAGGGCAATTTCGATGGACCGGAGCTCGATTACACCATCAACGACAACGACCAGATCCAGGACCCACAGGATTATCTGAACACCGTGATCGCCTATCAAAATGGCTCACCGGTGTTTCTGCGCGATGTCGCCGATGTGTCGCAGGCCCCGCAGGACGTCGAGCAGGGCGCCTGGTTCAACCGCAAGCCCGCCATCGTCTTGAACGTCATGCGCCAGCCGGGAGCCAACGTCATCAAGACGGTCGACCAGATCAAGAAGCAATTGCCGGAGTTGCTGGCGAGCCTGCCGCAGTCCATGCATGTGGAAATCGTCGCCGACACCACCGGCGTGATCCGCGCCTCGGTGTCGGACGCCGCTCTCGAGCTGGCTTTGTCGATCCTGCTGGTGGTGCTGGTGATCTTCGTGTTCCTGCGCAACCTGCCCGCGACCATCATCCCCAGCATATCGGTCCCGGTTTCGCTGATCGGCACGCTCGCCGTCATGTATGAGCTCAACTACTCCATCGACAATCTGTCGCTGATGGCCTTGATCGTGGCGACCGGCTTCGTGGTCGACGATTCGATCGTGATGATCGAAAACATCGTGCGTTACCTCGAGGAAGGCAGGACTCCGCTCCAGGCGGCTCTCGAGGGCGCGGGGCAGATCGGCTTCACCATTCTCTCTCTCACCATCTCGCTGATCGCCGTGTTGATCCCGCTCCTGTTCATGGGTGGCGTCATCGGCCGCCTGTTCAGCGAGTTCGCGGTCACGCTCGCCGTCACCATTTCCATCTCGGCGGTGGTGTCATTGACGCTCGTGCCGATGATGTGCGCGCGAATACTACGCCGCAAGGCGGAACGGGAACCGAGCCGGTTCGAACGCCTCAGCGAGGGCTTGTTCGACCGGACCCTCGCCGCCTACGAACGCGGGCTCCACTGGGTTCTCGCCCACCAGGTGTCGACCTTGGTGGTCGCGCTCGTCACCGTGGCATTGACCGCCATCCTCTACATCGTCATACCCAAGGGGCTGTTCCCGGTGCAAGACGTGGGCGTGATCCAGGCGATCAGCGTGGCGGACAACTCGGTGTCCTACCAGGCAATGTCGACGCGCCAGATGCAGCTGGCCGAGGCGATACTCAAGGATCAGGATGTCATATCGCTGACCTCATACATCGGGATCGACGGGACCAATACGACCCTGAACAACGGCCGCTTTCTCATCAATCTCAAGGCGCATGGGGATCGCTCGCTGTCGGCCGCCGCGATCGCGGAGCGCCTGCGGACGGAAGTCGCCGCGGTGCCGGGCATCCGCCTGTATCTGCAGCCCGAACAGGATCTGACCTTGGATACGGTGGTCTCGCCGAACCAGTATCAATTCGTGCTGCGCGGTCCAAGCCAGCAAAGCTTCGAGAAGTACGTGCCCGACCTGCTGTCGCGGCTGCGGGCCATCAAGGCGCTCCGCGATGTGACCAGTGACCTGGACAACGAGGGGCTCTCGGTCGACGTCGAGGTCAACCGGCAGCTCGCCGCCCGCTATGGCATCACGCCGGCCACCATCGACAACGCCTTGTACGATGCGCTCGGCCAACGCATCGTCTCGACGATCTTCAATCAGTCGAACCAATACCGCGTCATCTTGGTGGCAAAACCGCACAGCCTGCCGAACTTGAAGGCGCTGGGTAATCTGTATCTGCCGTCGCAGACCGCCAGCAGCGGCCAGGTTCCCTTGAGCGGTATCGCCGACATCAAGATCACCAAGGCGCCGCTCGTGGTGAGTCATCTTGCGCAGTTTCCCGCCGTGACGATTTCCTTCGACCTGGCCGCGGATGCGTCCTTGAGTGCCGCGGTGGACGAAATCGAAACCGCGGAAAAGGCCGTGCATCTGCCGCCATCGATCACCACCCAGTTCCAGGGTGCCGCACAGGCCTTTCAGGACTCGTTGTCGAGCGAGGTCTTTCTCCTGGTGGCGGCGCTCGTCACCGTCTACATCGTCCTCGGCGTCCTCTACGAGAGCTACATCCATCCGGTCACCATTCTCTCGACGCTGCCGTCGGCCGGCATCGGGGCATTGCTTTCCTTGATGCTGTCCGGCAGCGATCTCGATGTGATCGGCATCATCGGCATCGTCCTCTTGATCGGCATCGTGAAGAAAAACGGCATCATGATCGTGGACTTCGCCCTGGATGCCGAACGCAATCACGGCAAGTCCTCGTTCGACGCCATCCTCGAGGCATCCCTCTTGCGCTTCCGTCCCATTTTGATGACCACCCTGGCGGCCATGCTGGGTGCACTGCCGCTCATTCTCGGCACCGGCACGGGCGCTGAGCTGCGCCGACCGCTGGGGTTTGCCATCATCGGCGGCCTGATGGTGAGTCAGGTCCTCACGTTGTTCACCACTCCGGTGATTTACCTGTTGTTCGATCGGCTGGCGCAGCGCTGGGGCCGCAAGCCGCCCGAAGCGGCGACCGAGACTGCGGCGTGAGCATCCCGGCGCTGTTCATCAAGCGGCCCGTGGCCACCACCCTGTTGGCGGTTGCCGTCGGATTGTCCGGCTTGCTCGCGTACTTTCACCTGCCCGTGGCGCCGCTGCCGGATGTCACCTTCCCGGTCATCGTCGTGCAGGCGTCGATGGCCGGGGCGAGTCCCGACACCATGGCCGCGACGGTTGCCGAACCGCTCGAACGTCGCCTGGCCACCATTGCCGGCGTCACCGAACTGACCTCACAGAATTCGGTCGGCACGTCGATGGTGGTGGTCCAGTTTGATCTGAGCCGGGACATCAATGGAGCGGCCCGCGACGTCGAGGCCGGGATCCAGGCGGCACGCGCCGATTTGCCGACGACCCTGCGCAACAATCCGATATATCACGAATACAATCCGGCCGATTCGCCCATCATCATTTTGGCGCTGACATCGCCCACCTTGACCACGTCCCAGCTCTATGACTCGGCGGACACCGTCATACAGCAGCAACTCTCGCAACTGAACGGTGTCGGTCAGATCACCCTCGGCGGCAGCGCTCTGCCCGCAGTGCGGGTGGAAATCCAGCCCGACAAACTCGACAGTTACGGCATCGGGCTCGAGGACGTGCGGGCGGCCATCGCGGCGGCCAATGCCGACAGCGCCAAGGGTTACATCGATCAGGGCGACCAGCGTTTCGAGGTCATGTCGAACGATCAGGCGAGCCGCGCGGCCGATTACCGAAACCTCGTCGTGGCTTATCGCAAGGATTCGCCGGTGCTGCTCCATGACGTCGCCGCGGTCGTGGATTCGAATGAAAACATCCGCAATGCCGGGCTTTACGACGGGCTGCCCACCGTCGGGGTGGTCGTGTACCCGTTGCCCGGCGCGAACATCATCCAGACGGTGGCGCAAATCAAGAAGGTGCTGCCCTCGGTGGAGGCGACGCTGCCGCCGAGCGTCCAGGTGCATATCGCACTCGACCGCTCGCAGTCGGTGACGGCGGCGGTGAGCGATACCGAGCGCACCTTGTTCATCGCGGTGCTGCTGGTCATCGGTGTGGTCTTCGTCTTCCTGCAATCCGGCCGGGCGACGCTGATTCCCGCCGTGGTGCTGCCTCTTTCCATCATCGGCAGCTTCGGACCGATGTACCTGCTGGGCTACAGCCTGGATAATCTCTCGCTGATGTCGCTCACCATCGCCACGGGGTTCGTGGTCGATGATGCCGTCGTCGTGTTGGAGAATATCGTCCGGCACATGGAGAACGGCATGAATGCCCGCGAGGCCGCGCTCACCGGCAGCGCGGAGGTGAGTTTCACCGTGATCTCGATGAGCCTGTCGCTCATTGCGGTATTCATACCGATTCTTTTGATGCCGGGCATCGTCGGGCTGCTGTTCCACGAGTTTGCGGTCACACTGTCGATAGCCATTTTGTTTTCATTGCTGATGTCGCTGACGGTCACCCCGACCATGTGTGCGTATCTCCTCGGCCGGCCGCAAGCGGTGCATAAAAAGACGCGCTGGGGGACGTGGTTCGAAGCGAGGTTCGATCGCTTCAAGGCGCTGTATTCGCGCTCGCTCACCGCGGTGCTCGATCACGCCCTGGCCGTGGGACTTGGGCTGATCGGCCTCATCATCTTGAACGTGTTTTTGTTCAGGCTGCTGCCGTCGACCTTCTTTCCGGAGCAGGACAACGGGCTGTTGATCGGACAGATCATCGCCGATCAAAGCATTTCCTTCCAGGCCATGGAGAAGAAGCTCGCGCAGTTGCAGGACATCGTGCAGCAGGACCCGGGCGTCGCGTCGGTGATCGGTTTCACCGGCGGCCGCGCGCTCAACACGGCCAATGTATACGTGGGTTTGAAGCCGCTGGCGCAGCGCAAGCTGTCGGCGGATCAGGTCGTGCAGCGCCTGCGGCCAAAGCTCAACCGGGTGTCGGGTGCACGGCTTTACCTGCAGGCCGTGCAGGACTTGCACGTGGGCGGCCGGCAATCGGCGGCGGAATATCAATACACCCTGACGAGCGATGACACCGCCGCCTTGTACTCATGGACGCCCAAGCTGCTCGAGGAGTTGGGCAAGCACCGCTCCGCGCTCATCGACGTGAACTCGGATCTGCAGCAGAACGGCCTGCAGACCTATGTCACCGTCGCCCGCCGGACGGCAGCGCGCTACGGTTTCGCGGCAAACCAGATCGACAACGTGCTTTACGATGCCTTCGGTCAGCGTACCGTGTCGACGATCTTCAATCCGTTCAACCAATACTTCGTGGTCATGGAGGTCGCGCCGCCCTACTGGCAGGACCCACGGGCGCTCAATCGGACGTATTTCAGCACGGCCGCCGGGAACCCCTCGGGCACCCAAACCACCCAGGCGCCGGGCGGCACCGTCTCGTCGGCACGCACCGTCTCCGCCGTGTCGGCCGCGTCGAGCGCAACGTCCGGAACGAGCGCCACGAACGCCAATGCCGAGGCCAATTCGGTCACCAACAGCATCTCGAACAGCAAGGGGGGCACCTCGACGGGCAGCGCCGACAGCACCGCGGCTGAGACCATGGTGCCCTTTCCCGCGCTCGCGACGTACGCCAGCAACCACACCGCCACCCAGGTCAATCACCAGAACGGCTTGGTCGCCGCCACGCTGTCCTTCAACCTGCCGCCGGGCGGATCGTTGAGCCAGGCATCGGCGGCGATCACCCAGGCGATGCAGGATTTGCGCGTACCGGCATCGGTCAAGGGCAGCTTTGCGGGTGCCGGCCAGGTTTATGCGCAATCCATGTCGACGATGCCGCTGTTGCTTCTCGCCGCCTTCGGTGCCGTGTACATCGTGCTCGGCATCCTTTATGAGAATACGGTGCATCCGATCACCATTCTGTCGACGCTGCCGTCGGCCGGCATCGGTGCGACGTTGGCGCTGCTGCTGTTCGGCACGCCGTTCTCCGTCATTGCGCTGATCGGGATCATCTTGTTGATCGGTATCGTCAAGAAGAACGCCATCATGATGATCGATGTGGCGATCCATTCGCAGCGGGAACTCAACATGGATGCGAAGGCCGCGATCCATGACGCGGCGGTCGTGCGCTTGCGGCCGATCATGATGACCACCGCCGCCGCCGTGCTGGGCGCCCTGCCTCTGGCGATCGGCATCGGCCAGGGTGCGTCGTTGCGCCAGCCGCTCGGCATCACGGTGATGGGCGGCCTGATCTTGAGTCAGGTCGTGACTCTCTACACAACGCCCGTCATCTATGTATTTCTCGACCGACTGCGCCTGCGGGTGCGCAAGTCATTATCCGGATTGGGGTGGCAGCAGGACATGGGTGCAGCATGATCGAGGGCAGCAGCATGAAACGAAGCGTCGGCCGCCGCAGCGCGGGCACCCGCAGCATCCCCAGCATCCACAGCATCCGCGGCACCGGCAGGCAAATCGCTGCCAAGGCGGGGATCGTCATGGGACTTTGCGGGACGTTCACCGCCTGCATGGTGGGTCCTGATTATCACCGGCCGCCCGTGGCCACCCCCGTTGCTTACGAGGAGCAGAGCGGGTGGAGCGCAGCCGTGCCCGCCGATGCGGCACCGAAGGGTGACTGGTGGACGGATTTCCACGATCCGCTGCTCGACGAATTGGAGCCGCAGGTTGCCAAGGCCAACCAGACGGTGGCGCAGGACCTCGCCAATTACCAGGCGGCGTTGGCCGAGGTGAAGCTGGCGCAGAGTGAGCTCTATCCCACGATTGGCATTTCCGCATCGGTGACGCGTCAAGCGGGCCTGTCCACCACCGGCAGCACCAAACCGAGCAACACGGGTTCCCTCGAGGCGACCGCCGGCTGGACACCCGACCTGTGGGGTCAGGTGCGGCGTCTGATCGAGGAGAACGGCGCCACGGCGCAGGCCGACCAGGCCACCCTGGCCAACGCCATTTTATCGGAGCAGACGCTGCTCGCCACCACGCTGATCGAGCTGCGTCTGGCCGATGCGAACATCGATCTGGAGCAAGCGACCGTCGACGCCTATCGCAAGGCGCTGCGCGTGACCCAACAGCAAGGAGAGGCAGGCATCGCCGCAACACCGCCCTCGGCGGTGATCACGGCGCAGGTCGCCTTGGAGAGCGCCGAGGCCACGCTCGTCGGCTTGGGGGTGGCTCGTGCCCAGTACGAACATGCCGTCGGCGTGCTCGTGGGCAAGACTCCGGAAGAGCTGAAGATCCCCAAGAGCACCCTCATGCCCACGCTGCCGCAGGTGCCGGTGGACGTCCCTTCGACCCTGCTGCAGCGTCGCCCGGACATTGCCGCCGCCGAACGCACCATGAAAGCGGAGAATGCGACCATCGGCATTGCCGTGGCGGCGTACTACCCCTCGGTGCCGCTCTCGGCATCGGCGGGCTTTGCGCAGTCGCCGCTGGCCGGGCTGCTGCATGCCGCCAATCATGTCTGGTCCTTGGGCGCCAGCGGCACCGAGACGGTCCTCGATTTCGGCGCGCGGCGTGCCGAGGTCCAGGCGGCCCGGGCGGCCTACGAGGGTGCCGTCGCGAGTTATCGAAGCACCGTGCTCAACGCCTTCGAGGCTGTCGAGAACGACCTGTCGAGTCTGCGGATTCTCGCCGACGAGGCAGTCAAGCTGGACGTCGCCGTGCGCGATGCCAAGCGCGGAACCGAGATCGCAATGGCCGAATTCGAGGCCGGCACCGCCGATTACACCACCGTGGCTGCCGCGCAGGAGATCCAGCTCGCCGATCAGCAGAGCGCTCTCAACGTGCAAGAGAGCCGTTTGATTGATGCCGTGTCCCTGATCGGCGATTTGGGCGGCGGCTGGTCGGCAAGCCAGCTGCAAGACCCGTTGAAGTAGCCTCGCGTTCTAGCGCGTCCCGTACAGGCGGTCGCCGGCGTCGCCCAAGCCCGGCAGTATGTAGCCGTGATCATTGAGTTCCGGGTCGATGGCGGCGGTCCACACCGGCACTTCAGGATGATGAGCGTGCAGATTGGCGAGGCCGACGGGACTTGCCAACAGGCAGACGAAACGTACGTCGCCCGCGCCATGTTCCTTCAAACGATCGACCGCGGCCACTGCGGTGTTACCGGTTGCCAGCATCGGATCGACCACGATGACCAGCCGCTCAGCGAGACTCGACGGCGCCTTGAAATAGTACTCAACGGCCGTCAGCGACTGCGGGTCGCGATACAGCCCGATGTGCGCGACGCGTGCCGACGGCACCAGATCGAGCATGCCTTCGATCAAGCCCATGCCCGCGCGCAAGATGGGTGCGAATACCAGTTTCTTGCCCGCTAGGATCGGTGCCTGCATCGTCGTCAACGGCGTCTCGATCTGGGTCAACCGGAGCGACAGGTCGCGGGTGACCTCGTAGCACAGCAATGTGGCGATCTCCCGCAGCAGCTGCCGGAACCCCTTCGTCGAGGTGGTCTTGTCGCGCATGAGCGTGAGCTTGTGTTGAACCAGCGGATGAGCCACCGTCGTCACGTTTTGCATCAGAATACCGTCCCATCGCTCAAAATGTGAAAAGGTGGACCGCCGCCGTCGCGCAACTTGCGGGCAATGTGGCGGCCTGCAGCCCATGTGCCTCCCTCGAGCACGCAGGCCAGAGGAAACCGGTCGGCTGCAATGCCGAGCTGCGATCGGATGAGCGGCGCAATGCGGTCGAGCAGGGCCACCGTGAGCGACCGCCATCCCACGACGAACGGATCGGCCACGCCGTGTATATCCATGAGTTTAGCCGTGTCTCGCGCATTGACCACGCCCATGTCGATGAACAGGCCCCCGTTGCGATATTCGGCGAGTCCGGTCAATCCGTCCACATCGCGAACCCGGACGCCCGACTGGGCGAGCGGCTCGATCAGAGAATACGCCAGCCATTGTGACAGCTTGTGCAAGACGGCGTAACCGTCTTGGGGTCGGTCGCCGACCAGCGCAGGATGCGGCCAGCAATCGCCGAGCGGCACGCCGCCGAGGGAAGGGCGCCCCTCCCAGATGGATCCGAGCGCCTCGAGCAGGGTCTTCAAGATTTGCGGTGCCGCCAATTCTCCTGCCACCGCCTGCGTGCGCAGCGCGTCGAAGAGACCGCCAGGCCGCGGCGAATCATGGCTGGCAAAGAGGTCGGGGCGGGAGTCGAGCGCCGCACCCAGTCGATTGAGCAACGCCGCGCGACCCTCGAGGCCCACCAGCGGATTCCCGGGGGTGCATTGGAACGCACGTTGCAACGCTGCGGTGTCGATACGGCGCAACGCCGCTGCGTCGACTCGCCAAGGGTCGTCCGGATCGTCCGACAACGCGCCGCTTTCGAACCAGCGCAAACTCGCCAATGCAAGTCCTTCGGAGCGGGCCGCCGAGAGACCCGTGGCGTCGTCCGCAAAGCGCCAGCCCACGCCGGCACCGGCATCGAGCAACACCGAGGTGATCACCAGATCGAAGGCGGCGCGTCCCTCGCTCTCCGGGCTGGGCCACGTGGCCCGCGCCTTGAGGTCCTGCCACAGATCAAGACCGTTGAATACAAAGTGCCGCCAGCGCGAATGCACCGGTACATCGAGCTGCGGGTATCGCTGCCGGATGATCTCGGCGACCAAGTCAGCCGTCGGCTTCAGGCGGTCAAGATCGACCGTCCACTCTGCGAGGTCGCCGGCGAGGGCAACCGCCAGCATTCGCCGCGCGCTCCTTCGCACGGCGCCGGCTGACAGCAACTCTTCGGCCGACCGCAGTTCCTCGGCCGACCGTGGGCCGTCCGCGGGCGATGCCGCGCCCGGCTGCGGCCGACCGTCAATATTCTTTGATGCCACGTCCGACCACATACGTCGGGTTGCTGTCAGGAGCTCCCGGGTCGGCCTCGGCGCGGCCATCCTCGCCGGTGAAATAGCCGGCAGCCTTCTTCGCCGCAATCTCGACCATCGCGTCCGGCGGCACCAGCTCCGGCGGCAGCGCCACCCGCTCGCCGATCTCGATGCCCGCGTCGATCAAGGCGTCGTACTTGAGATTCGACATCGAGACGAGCCGGTCGATGCGGTTGACGCCGAGCCATTGGATGGCATCGGGCATCAGTTGCTGGAAGCGCGCGTCCTGGACGCCGGCCACGCATTCGGTGCGGGCAAAGTAGGTGGCGGATTGATCGCCGCCGGGTTGTCGCTTGCGGGCGTTGTAGACCAGGAATTTCGTCACCTCGCCGAGTGCACGTCCCTCCTTGCGGTTGTAGACGATCAATCCCACGCCGCCGCTTTGCGCGGCGCGGATGCATTCCTCCACCCCATGGGTGAGATAAGGACGGCAGGTGCAAATGTCCGAGCCGAACACATCGGAGCCGTTGCATTCATCATGGATTCGGCATGTCAACGCTTTGTTCGGATCGTGCAGCGCCCTCGTATCCCCGAATATGTACAAGGTCGTACCGCCGATCGGCGGCAGAAATACATGCAGGTCACTGCGGGTGACCAATTCCGGGTACATGCCCGCCGTCTGTTCGAACAGCGTCCGGCGCAGCGAGGCCTCGGTGACGCCGAAGCGCTCGGCCACGCCAGGCAGGTACCACACCGGGTCGATGGCTGCCTTCGTGACGCCCACTTCGCCGCCGGCATGCACGACGACGCCATCCTCCTCGAGCCTGCCCAGTTCGATCGCCTCGCGAACTTCCGGCAGCATCAGACGGGCCTTGGTGATCGCAATCGTCGGGCGGACATCCAGCCCCTGCTCGATAGCGGCGACGAAATCCGTGGTCACTCGATGGCCCCACGGATCGAGCGACACGATCTTGTTCGCATCCGACCACTGCGGGTGAGGGCCGATGTCGATGACCGGACCGGTATCCTTCAGGTCGGGCCGGCCGTTCGGATCGAGGGTGCCGGACGATACCGCGAGTGCCCGATAGATCGAATAGGCGCCGCCGTGGGCACCGATGACGTTGCGGTCGTCTCGCGCTGTCGTCGAGCCGATCACGGGGCCGCGCGCAGCCGCGGAAGAGGCCCCCCACTCGATGGGAAACTTGAGCGGCTTGCCGCCCGACGGATGCGAGGTCAAGCGAATGTGATTCGACGGGTTTTTGTTCACCATTCGGTGGCTCCACTGCGACAGCGCTGCGGCGGGCAGCGGCTAGACAATCCACCATAATGCAACAAGTCGGCCGAAGGAGTGAGCAATCGCACACCCGTAGCCCGGAGGGGCGATTCAAGCTGCCACAGCCATGATCGATGGTGCATCGCACCAATGGGGCTCCGGTGGCGGCTTTTGCATCGGTGGCAGGGAATGGTCTCAAGCGCGGTGGCAGGCCACTTCGCTGCCCTCGACCGCGCGAAGTTGCGGGATCTCGCTGGTGCAGCGTGCGATCGCGATCGGGCAGCGCGTCCGAAAGACGCAGCCCGACGGTGGCGTCAGCGGCGAGGGAATCTCGCCGCGCAGCGGCTCGGCGCGGCGCGCGCGCGCGCGCGCAGGATCGGCGATCGGCACGGCTTGCAGCAGGGCGCGGGTGTAAGGGTGGCGCGGTGCGTCGAACAATGTCGTGCGCGAGCCGATCTCCATGATCCGACCCAGATACAGCACCAGGATTCGATCGCAAGAGAAGCGCACCGACGCCAGATCGTGGGCGATGAACAGCATCGACAGTTGAAATTCTTGCTGAAGGTCCTTCAGCAGATTGGCAATCTGCGATTTGATCGAGGCATCGAGTGCCGAGATCGGCTCGTCGCAGACCAGCAGATCGGGCTTGAGCATCAGCGCACGCGCGATGCCGATGCGTTGCGCCTGACCGCCCGAGAATTCGTGCGGATGGCGATTGAGGTGGCGCGGCAGGAGGCCGACCCGATCCATCATGGTGAGTACCTGGGCCCGCCTCGAGGCGCTGCCCTCAGCCGGACGAAACTCGCGCAAAGGCTCTTCGATGATCTCGCCGACGCTCATGCGCGGGTCGAGTGAGGCGAGCGGGTCCTGGAAGATGATCTGCAGATGCTCGCGCATCGCCCGCAGTTCCCGTCCCTCGAGTGTCAACAAATCCCTGCCGCGAAATCGAATGCTGCCTGCGGCTTTCGGACCGAGGCGCAGCACGGCGCGGGCGATGGTGGACTTGCCGCTGCCGGATTCGCCAACCACTCCCAGCGTCTCCCCATGACCGATGTTGAAACTAACGTCATCCACCGCGTGCAGCCGGCGGCCCGCGCCCACCGCGTAGTGCACCGAGAGATTCAGGGCGGCCAGGGTCGGCGCTGCGCCCGGGCCCGCGCTGGTGCCGGGACTCACCCTCCCTCCCCGAGGATCCCGTCGAAGTAACAGGCCTTGCGGTGGCCCGCCGTGACTGCCGTGAGCGGAGGCGGCGCCGTGGCACAGCGATGATGCGCGTAGGCGCAGCGCGGCGCGAAGGCGCAGCCCGGCGGCAGCGACGCCGCGTTCGGCGGCAAGCCGCCGATCGTGGGCAAGCGTGCCGGCAGCGGTCCCGACAGCGGCACGATGGAGCGGCGCAGTGCTTCGGTGTACGGATGGCGTGGGCGGGCAAAGAGCGTGTGCACATCGGCCGTCTCGACCAGTCGCCCGGCGTACATGACCGCGACTCGATCGGCAACCTCGGCGATGACGCCGAGATCATGGGTGACCAGGATCACGGCGACGCCGGTGCGAGTTCGAAGTTCGCGCAGCAGCGTCAATATTTGTGCCTGCACCGTCACATCGAGCGCGGTGGTGGGCTCGTCGGCGAGAACGATGTCCGGCTCGCAGATGAGCGCCATGGCGATCATGACGCGTTGACGCATGCCGCCGGAGAGTTCATGCGGATGTTGCTCGAGACGTCGCGCCGCATCGGTGATCTGCACGGCGTCGAGCAGTTCAAGAGCCCGCCGCCGCGCCGGGCCGCGCCCCAATCCATGGTGATGGCGTACGCCTTCGGTCAGTTGCGTACCGATGGTGAGGTAGGGGTTCAAGGCGGTCATCGGATCTTGGAAGATCATGGCGATCTTGGCGCCACGCACCCGGTTGAGCGGGCCGCTTTTGGCACCGATGAGCTCGACGCCGCGGTAGCGGATGCTGCCCCGTACCGTCGCTCCGGCGTTGAGACCCAATAGAGCCAGGAGCAGTTGCGTTTTTCCCGAGCCGGATTCACCCACGACGCCGAGAAACTCTCCGGGTGCCAGCGCAAGACTCACGCCATCGACGACGTCGACGGGTCCGGCATCGCCTCGATAGGTCACGCCCAGATCGCGAATCTCGAGCAATGGCGCGACATGCGATGGCGGTGTTGTCATCTAACGCTCTTCGCGCGGGTCGAGTGCATCGCGCAGGCCGTCGCCGAGAAAACTGAAACAGACGATGATGAGCGTCAGGAACAGTGCCGGAATCGTCAACAGGTAGGGGTGTGCCTTCAGATGGCTGGCGCCGTCCGACACCAGGCTCCCCAACGAGGCGAGAGGCGCATGCACGCCAAGACCGAGAAAGCTGAGGAACGCTTCGAAGAGAATGACGGTGGGCACCGTGAGCGTGGCATAAATGATGACCACTCCCAGCAAATTGGGAATGATATGTCGCCACAGCATGGTCGGGGTCGACAGCCCGAGCACGCGCGCAGCCTCGATGTACTCGCGGTTCTTGATGGAGAGAGTTTGACCGCGCACGATGCGCGCGATGTCCAGCCACGAGACGGCGCCGATGGCGATGAATACCAGCAGGAAGTTGCGACCGAACAGCACGGTGAGGACGATCACCAGCGGGATGAACGGTACCGTGTAGAGGATGTCGACGGCGCGCATCATGAGGGTGTCGGTCGCACCCCCGACGTAGCCGGCAGCGGCACCCCACAGGACCCCGATGATGACGCTCACGAGGCTGGCGGTGATGCCGACGGCGAGGGAGATCCGGCAACCCCACATCAATCGCACCAGCAGATCACGGCCGAGTCCATCGGTACCGAACAGGTGGACCGGGTTTGGCGCCTGGTACAGCGCATTCCAATCCGGCGTCGCAAAATCGAAGGGTGAGCACAGCGGCACCAACAGCGACAACAGTACCAAGGTCGCAAGCACCCAAAGGGCGACCACCGCCGCAGTCTGGCGCTGCAGGCGCTGCCAGGATTGGCGCCACTGACCGCGCGACGCCGGGCCGTCGTCGATGATGGCATTCATGAGTCCAGCCGGACGCGCGGGTCGATCCACACGTAACAGAGATCCGCGAGGAGATTGAACCCAATGATGAGTCCGCCGTACAGCACGGTGATGCCGACGACCAAGGTATAGTCCCGGTTCACCGCGCCGGTGAGAAAGTACCGGCCGATTCCCGGCAGGCCGAACACCGATTCGACGATGATCGAGCCGGTGAGCACGCCGGCGAAGGCCGGACCCAAGAAGGAGACGAGCGGCATCAGCACGGGCCGAAGCGCGTGGCGCAGAATCACGGTCGAGAGCGGCAACCCCTTGGCCCGGGCCGTGCGGATGAAGGAACTGCTCAGTACCTCGAGCGCCGCGCCCCGGGTCAGGCGAGCGATGTAAGCCACATACGGAAGGCCCAAGGCGATCACCGGGAGGACCAAGTATCGGACTTCCCCGTAGCGCCAGTCGCCGCTCGGCAGCCAGTTGAGCTCGACCGCGAACACCAAGATGAGCAGCGGCGCCACCACGAACACCGGCACCGACACGCCGACTTGGCCGAGGAACATCGCCACGGTGTCCCAACGGGTGTTGTGCCGGATCGCCGCCGAAAGCCCCAGCGAGCCGCCGAGCAGCACGGCCAGCCCCAAGGCGAGGCTGCCGATCTCGACATCCACGGGAAGTCCCACCTTGATCAATTCGTTCACCGAGGTATTGCGGTATTGGAAGGAAGGGCCGAGATCGCCCTGCAGTAAATCGCCGAGATAGCGCAGGTACTGACGCCACAGCGGTTCATTCAGATGGTACTTCGCCTCGATGCTGCGCTGGATCGCCGCCGGCATGCGTTTGGCGGTGTCGAACGGACCGCCGGGCGTGGCGTGCAGCAAGCCGAAGGCGAGGGTGGCAATCAACAGCAGCGTCGGAACGGCGATCATGAGACGGCGGAGCAGAAATCTCAGCATCAGCGCCCCTGGTGTTCCAACACATACAGATAGCGTGAAGGCATGCGGTCCAGAAGATTGAGGTGCCAGCCTTTGAGATAGGGCTTGATGAGATGGCGTGAGGTGAAATAGAGGAGCGGGATGTTGTCGGCTTCGTCATTGAGCCGGGTCTCGGCCTGCTCGAAGAGCCGGTAGCGCCGCTCATTGTCGGGCTCGTTGGCCGCTGCGGCCAGCAAGGCATCGAAGCGTTGATCCGACAACCCGCCGAAATTCTGCTCGAAGCCGCTCTGGAACAGCTGCAGGAACGTGAAGGGGTCGGGGAAGTCGCCGATCCACAGCGTTTGCAGGAGGACCGCCTTATGCAGCGCCGCGTCCTGCAGGTACACCCGGAATTCTTCGTTGTACGGTTCGACTTCTGCACCGAGCGTGGTCCGCCACATGGCGGCGACCGCATCGTACAGGTCGCGATTCTGGGGGTCCGTGGAATAGAGGAGTTGCACGCGCAAGGGCTTTTGCGGCGAATAGCCGGCCGCGGCGTAGAGCCGCCGCGCCTCGGCATGGCGCCGTACATCGCTCCAATTCGCCCACGCCGGTATCGGTTGATGATAGTCGACAAGCGGCGGAACGAGCGTGAAAGCGGGCTCTTGCACGCCTTGGCGAACCTTGTCCGCCAATACTCGACGGTCCACTGCCATGGTCAGCGCCTGCCTGATGTTGCGGTCATGGGCAAAGGGCCCGTCGATCATGTTGAAAACGATCTGCTGGATCCCGAGGTACGGTCCCGTATGCACCTGGTCCCCCAGCTGGGATTTCAGCCATTGGAACTGGTCGCTGGGAAAGATGTCCGAGATCTGGATGTCGCCCGCCATATAGCGGCTGATCTGAATCACGCTGTCGAGCGGATAGTAGACCACGCGGGTGGCGTGCACGGTGGCCGCAGCCCAGTAGCGGGGATTCTTCTCGAGCGTGATGCGATCACCGATGATGAACTCCTTCAGCATGAATGGCCCGTTCGATACCATGTGTTCGGGCCGCGACCAGTCGTCGCCGAACTCATCGAGGGTGGCGCGGTGCAAGGGCTGAAGATAATTGTCGGCGACCAGCGCCAATAAATAGGGTGTCGGCGATACCAGCGAGACCCGCAAGGTGTGGGGGTCCGGTGCGCTGACCCCCAAACTCTCGACCGGTGCGTGGCCCGTGGCGATGTCCATGGCGCCGACGATGGGCGCGAGCGCCTGCGCGTACTCGCTTCCGGTCTTGGGATCGACCTGACGGCGCCAGGCATAGAGGAAGTCCGCCGCCGTGACCGGATCGCCGTTCGACCAGCGCGCCTCCGGTCGCAGATGGAACGTCCAGGTCCTGCCATCGGCGCTGGTTTCCCACGAGGTGGCCACGCCCGGCACCAGGCCGCCGTCCGGGCCGATTGTCGTGAGACCTTCGAACAGATCGTCGATCACCTCTTGTCCGTAGACATCGGTGGACAGCGTTGGATCGAGGGTCCGCGGAGCGCTCTGCAAGGCCCGGGTGACGGTTTGGTCGGCGGCCAGCGCAGTCCCCACCGCGAGGGGTTGTGCGCGCGGACCGGCGGGCGAGTCGCCGCCGCAGGCCGCGAGACCGGCAGCGCCCGACAGCAGCCAACCGAGCATTCGAGCCCGGCGTAGGGATCCTTGCATCGAACAGAGCGGACCTTGAGTGATACGAACGGCCGGCATTGTGGCATTTATGCGATTCGTGCGCGACAACCTCTCCGGCCACACCAGCCGCACTGCATGCCGGCGCTCCTGTACATTCTCGTTCCGTGGCACGATCAATCTAGCGGACCCTGGAACTTAACCGATGCAGAGCCCAAATTTCTCGTTGACCGGTCAGGTGGCGGTGGTCACCGGCGCAGCCCGCGGCATCGGCAGCGCGATTGCGTGGGCCTTGGGTCGTGCAGGCGCTGCGGTCGGCCTCTTGGGGCGTGACCTTGGCGCGGTCGGCGAACGCGCGCTCGAACTCAGCGACGCGGGTTTGATCGCGCGGGCGTATGCGGCCGACGTGGAGGATGCGGCCGGCACCGACGCCGCCCTCGGGCGGGTGCTCGCGGACATGGGCCGTCTCGATATTCTCATCAACAATGCGGGGGTGGAGCAGCTCTGTGCTTCTCTGGATGTCACGGAGGCGATCTGGGATCGGATCGTCGGCACCAATCTCAAGGGAGCCTTCTTCACAGCCCAGGCGGCCGCACGGCGCATGACGGAGGGTGCCAGCATCGTCAATATCTGCTCATTGACGTCGGAGGCTGGGGTGGCGGGTGCGGCACCCTACGGCGCTTCGAAGTCCGGACTGGTTGGCATGACCCGCGCCCTGGCCACGGAGTGGGCCGGGCGGGGTATCCGCGTGAACGGGATCGGCCCCGGTTATTTTCGTACGGCGCTGACCGAAGTCTTCTATCAGGATGCGGCGTGGCAAAACACCCTGCTTGCCAAGATCCCGCTGCGACGCTTCGGGCAGCTCGAGGATCTCGGCGGAGCGGCGGTCTTTCTGTGCTCTCCCGCAGCCGCCTACATCACCGGCCAGGTGCTGTACGTCGATGGCGGCATGTTATCGGCGCTGTAACCGCCCGGCGCGTCGACTGTGTCGCTCACGGCACCACCAGGGTTTTGAGGAACGGTGAGCCGCCGCTGGTGAGCTCGGCATAGGCGCCGGGCAGTTGTTCGAGCGTAATGGCGGGTGAGACGAGCACCCCAAGGCGCGACGCCAATGCCGGCAACAATCCCAGCGCTTCGCGCTGCTCCCCGCAGAACACGCTGCAACCGCGGATATCGAGCTCGCGTTCGACGACGATATTGGCATTGAACGTGGGGGCGGCACTGAAAATGCCGACCATGGCCAACCGACCGCCGCCCATCAGCGAGTCGACGAGCAATCCGAGCAGCGTCGCTGCGCCGGTCGCCTCGATGGCGAAGCCAAGACCCGAAGGCCCGCAGAAGGCCGTTATCGCACGCGGCTCAGGGTCAAGTAGGCGGGCTTGAGTCACCGCGCATACCCGGGCGGCACGCTCCGGGTTCTTGTCGATGACGGCGAGCGGGCCGAACCCTAAATGATCGAGCAGCAGGGCGGCGAGACCGCCGATCGGCCCCGCGCCGGCGATGACGATGGGCATATCGCGCGGTGGATCGAGCCGCCTGACCACCCGCAGTGAAACACCGAGCGGTTCGGCCAGGGCGGCCATCGAAAAAGAGAGGTCGGCGGGCAGGGGGAGCAAACGCCTCGCCGGCAGGTCGATCATCTCGGCGAAGGCACCATCGCAGACCTCCCCCACATACCCCATCCGGTCGCAGACGTTGGGCCGACCGCCCCGGCAGCGGGGGCATTCGCCGCAATTGACCCGCGAATCTCCCACCACGCGATCACCGGCCTTGAACCCCCGCACCGCATCCCCCACGGCGAGGACTTCGCCGGCGAACTCATGTCCCGGCGTGGTGGGCAGCCGCCCCATCCATTGCCCCGTTCGATAATTGTGCAAGTCGGAACCGCAGACTCCCGCGGCGGCGACGCGTACCCGCACCGCGTCCGCAGCCAGCTGCGGAACCGGCACCCGTTCGAGGCGCAGGTCGCCGATCCCATGCAGACGAACGGCTCGCATCCCGGGCAAATCGTCAGAAGAAGTGGTGATCACCTGCAAGGCTCCGTGGGCATCATTCAAGCCTGTTAACCTAACGCATTCCGGGGTTCTTCACCTGACAGCCACCGGCGGCCCGGGCCGGATTTCGTCCCGCACCGGGTTTCGCGCACTTCATCCGCTCCTCATGCACTTCGTCGCATGAGCGGGGTGGTATTGCAAAAACGGATTACATTGAACTCCACGACCCAAGGAGCATTGTCATGGATCCACTGATACTCGAGAACGTGAATAAGACCTACCACCTCGACCGGGTGCAGGTGGCCGCTCTCAGCGACGTCAATCTACGCATCAGGCCGCATTGTTTTACGGTGCTGTCAGGTGCGTCGGGGAGCGGCAAGACCACCTTGTTGAATTTGATCGGTTGCATCGACCGGCCGGACCGCGGCGCCATCACCGTGGCAGGCCAACGGGTGGCAGACCTCACGGATGATGCGCTCTCGGACTTCCGCCTGCGGCACATCGGTTTCGTGTTCCAAAATTTCAACCTGCTGCCCGTGCTCACGGCCTATGAAAATATCGAATATCCCCTCGTACTCACCCGCATGCCCAAGTCCAAGCGAAGGGAGCGCGTGCGGGAACTGTTGGAGGCCGTGGGGCTCGGCATGCACGCAAAGCACTGGCCAGGCCAGCTGTCCGGGGGCCAGCGCCAGCGGGTGGCGATCGCCCGCGCGCTCGCCACGGCTCCGGAACTGGTGCTGGCGGATGAGCCCACTGCGAATTTGGACAGCCAAACCGGCGCGTCGATCATCGCGCTGATGCGTCGGATGCAGCGCGACTACCAGGCGACGTTCGTGTTCTCTTCGCATGACCCGCATGTGCTCGCCGAGGCCGACGATGCGGTCGTGCTGCAGGACGGCCGCATCGTCCGGACCGAACAGCGCCAGCGGCCGGAGCTTGCATCTTGAAGACCCTGTCGCTCGCGCTGCGCAATCTGCTGCGCAACCGACGCCGCTCGATCGCCACCATCCTCGCCATGGTGATCGGCAGCGTTTCGATCTTGTTGTTCGGCGGCTATGTGCAGAACATCATCTACGGCATGCAGACCGGCTATGTACGCGGCGGCGGCCATCTGCAACTTCAGCATCGCGACTACTTTCTCTATGGCAGTGGGGATCCCACGGCCTATGGGATCACCGGCTATCAACGGGTGATCGATCTGCTGCGGGCCGATCCGGTGCTCAGCCCCATGCTGACCGTGGTGACGCCGACGCTCGAGTTTGGCGGTATCGCCGGCAATTTTGACGCGGGAGTATCGCGAACCGTTTTCGCCAGCGGCGTGGTAGTCGACGATCAGAATGCCATGCAGCGCTGGAATGACTATGGGTTTCCGGACAGGCCGGAGATCCTGGCGCTCACGGGCACCGGCGACGATTCGGCCATCATCGGTACCGGCGTGGCGCGCGTCCTGCGCTTGTGCGCACCGCTGCATGTGAGCGACTGCCCGCAACCGGCGGCGGTGGCGCAGCCGACCGGCGCTGAATTGCCGGCAGATGTTGCGCGCCTGGCGACGCCCGAGGAGTCGCCCGGCGACGCGTCGTCGGCCACCGGGCCGGTCGGCCACCCGCATATCGAGTTGTTGGCCGCCACCACGGGCGGCGCGCCCAATGTGGCGCGGCTCGAGGTGGCCAAGGCCGAGGAGCTCGGGGTCAAGGAGGCCAACGACGCCTTCATCGGTCTGCACCTCGTCCAGGCACAACGCCTGCTCTATGGCCGTGCAACCCCGGAGGTCACCGCCATTTCGCTGCAGTTGCACCACACCGGGCAGATTCCCTTCGCCCGCCGGCGCATCGAGGAATTGCTGCGCACGTCGCTCAAGCGCTCACCGTTGGCGGTCTACGATTTCAAAGCGCTCAATCCCTACTATGGCCAGACCGTCGGCCTGTTCGGCGCCATTTTCGGCTTCATCGCCGTGCTGATCGGGGCCATCGTGCTCTTCACCGTCGGCAATACCATGAATGCCGCCGTCGTCGAGCGGACGGTGGAGATCGGTACGTTGCGCGCCATGGGCCAGCGACGGGCCGGAATCCGCCGGCTGTTCATCAGCGAGGCATTGTTGCTCGGCCTGTTTGGCGCCCTGTTGGGTGTGGGAGTTGCGTTGATTCTGGCATCGGTCATCAATCACAGCGGCCTTACCTGGACGCCGCCCGGGCGCGTCCATCCCATCCATTTACATGTCCGGGTATGGGGCGAATGGCGGATGTTGTTGAGCACGGCAGTGGGTCTGTTGTTGGTCGCCATGCTGTCGGCCTGGTGGCCGGCGCGGCGTGCCGCCCGGCTTCCGGTCGTGGAGGCGCTGCGCCATGTGTAAATCCTTGGGCCGTTGGCTTGCCGTCAACGCAGTGATCGCAGGTCTGGCAGTCGCTGCCGCAGGGTTGCCGCCGGCGCACGCCGCTGATGCTGCGGCAGACGCCGCCGTCGATGCACAGCGGATCCTTGCCGCCACCGATGCCATTCGCAATCCCAACCACTCGTTCGGCCTCACCACCACCTTGATCGAGTACCACAACGGTCATGAGACCGACACCAGTGCGCTGCAAGTCTATGCCAAGGCAGAGCAGGGAAGCGGCCAGTACCGTAACTTGATCCGCTTCGCAGCGCCGGCGCGCGATGTCAACAAGCTCATGCTCAAGAACGGCAACGATCTGTGGTTCTACGATCCCTCCAGCCAGGCGAGCGTACGCATCTCGCCGCGTCAGCGGCTGCTCGGGCAGGCGGCCAACGGCGATGTCCTGACGGTCAATCTATCGAAGGACTATCACGCCGAGCTGATCGGCGAGGAAGACGCCGAGGATGGCGATCGCGTGCTGCGGCATTGCCATCATCTCGGTTTGACTGCGACATCGGCGGATGTCACCTATAACCGCATCGAGATGTGGATCGATCGGGACAACAACCATCCGGTGAAATCGAAGTTCTACGCCGAGAGCGGCCAATTGCTCAAGACCGCCTACTACCGCCGCTACCAGCGCGAATTGGAGGTCGAGCGGCCCACCGAAACGGTCATCATCGATGGGCTCGACCGCCAGTGGGTGACCATCATGCGCTACTCCGATTATGCCTGGCGAGAGGTACCGGAGAGCTGGCTGCAACGGGATTACCTGCCGCGCTTCAAACCGGAATAATGCGCGCCGGAATCGTAATGCGAACCGAAGTCATGGTGCCGGGGTGATGGTACGTTCGCTGGCGCTGGCGTCGTTGATTTCGATCGGCGGATGGGCCCATGCCACCGGTGCTCCGCAGCCGCCGGACGACGATGCCGCGGCTCTCGCCCTGCCGGGCGTCGACTCCGCGGCGGCACCGACCCACCCGTCCGCCTCGCTGCTGGTGGAGGGCGCATTCACCGAGGCAGCGCAACGCGGCGCCGGCAATGCCGATGCCGAGCGCCTGTCGCTGGATGTCAACGACAACAGCCGTCTTGCATCGACATTGAGCTTCATCATCGGCGATCGGCTCGATGTCGACTGGGCCGGCGCGTGGAACGCGGCGCAGGAAGTCAACACCTTGAAGCAGGCATTCTTGAGCTGGCAGCCGCAGGCGGGGTTATTGCTCGACGCCGGCCGTATCAATGCCCGTCAGGGTGTAGCCTACGGCTACAATCCCACCGACTTCTTTCGTGCCGATGCCCTGCGGACGGTGGATTCGCTCGATCCGAACAGCCTGCGCGACGATCGTCTGGGAACCGTCATGTTGCGCGGTGAACAGCTCTGGAACGGCGGCGCTGCCACAGCGTTGTACGCGCCGAGAATCCCCGCCAAACCGAGCTCGGCGCCGCTCTCTCCCGACTTCGGCACAACCAATACCGAGGGTCGGTGGCTGGTGTCCCTGACGCAGCGGCTGACGGCGGACTTCAGTCCGCAGTGGCTGCTCTTCGGTACGGATTCAGGGATGCCGCAGGCGGGCATCGACATGACCGCGCTGCTGGGCAGCTCCACCGTCGCGTATCTCGAGGCATCGATCGGACGCAGCCCGTCGTTGTTGTCGCAGGCGCTGGCGCAGCCGGCGTTGGCGCAGTCGTTGTCGTCGCTGTCGTCGCTGTCGTCGCTCTTGCCGCCGTTGCCATACCCATCGTCGCCATACCCGGCGCTCACACCGGTGCCGCAGAATGATTCGCTGCATACGCGGGTGTCCACCGGGTTCACCTACAGCGCTCCCAACAAGCTATCCGTGACGGTGGAATACGAATACGACGGCGCGGCCTTGGGGAGGGGGGGATGGAACGCGCTGCGCAATGGTTCCCTCGAGGAATATGGCGTGTACCGCAATTTCGTGAACGCTCAGCAGGAACTGCCGACGCAACAGGCCGTTTTCGTCTATGCCTCATGGAATGACTTGGTCATCCGGCATCTCGATGCGACGGCGTTCGTCCGCGTCGACCTGGTCGATCGCAGCCGGCTGCCGTGGAGCGAATTGCGCTATCACTGGTCGCACATCGACGCCGCCTTGCGCTGGCAGGACTATGTCGGCGGTGCGACCACCGATTATGGTGCCGTACCCACGGGGCAGACCTGGCAGCTTGTGCTGGACTATTATCTTTGAAAATGACTATCAACCCCATCACTGCCGCGAACGAGTCGTGGGTGGGTCGCACGATGCGGCGTCGCCTGCAATCGATGGTGCTGGTCGTCGCCGTCAGTTCGGCGATTGCCGTGCTGTTGTGCCTGATGCAGGACCGTTATGCCATTGCGCCGATGGAACTGGCCGTCTCCAATATGATCGGCTTTTCCATCTGGCTGTGCATAGAGGCACTGCAGTCTATTTCGCGGGGCCGAATCGGTCCGATCGCGGCAACCTTCGTCGCCGTACCGCTCGGCGTCATCAGTGGCGGCAAGTTGGCGGCCCTGTTCGGCGCCTACGATTTCATCGCCCGCTGGACTGCCGATCCGGGCAATGAATGGAAGTCGATCACCACGACCTTGATCTTTGCCGCGTCGGCCACAGCGTTTATCATCCTCTTCTGGCGCGCGAGCAACTACCGGGTGGAACTCGAGACCGAGCGGCGCCGCAGCGCCGAGGCCGGACGGTCGCAGGCCATTGCCGAGCTGGGGTTGCTGCAGGCGCAGATCGAACCGCACTTTCTCTTCAATACGCTCGCCCATGTGCAGAGCGCCATCGAGGAGGATCCGGCGCTCGGCAAGGTGATGCTCGAGCACCTCATCCGCTATTTGCGCGGCACGCTGCGGCGCAGCCGGCAATCGAGCTATGCGTTGAGCGACGAGCTGGACTTGATCGGCTCGCTGCTGGAAATCGCCCGCATCCGCTTGGGGAAGAGACTTCGTTTTCACATCGACGTCGATGCGGCGGCGAAGACCGCCCGTCTGGCGCCCTTGCTGCTGCAGCCGTTGGTCGAGAACGCGATCAAACACGGCATCGAGCCGTCGCTCGAGGGGGGTGAGATTCGTGTGCGCTGTGACGTGGATGGCGCCGTGCTCGTCTTGCAGGTCATTGACACGGGCGTCGGCATCGCCGCCGTCGCTCCCGAAGGCGTCGGGCTGTCCAATGTACAGGCGCGGCTCAGCAGCCTCCATGGTGATGCGGGGCGCTTGTCCCTGCATGCCCTCGAGCCGCACGGGACCGTCGCCGAACTACGCATCCCCTTGCAGCTCGGCTAGCAGCCGGACAGGCTGCTGATAGACTCGACGGTCATGTCCCTCACCGCCATCATTGCCGACGATGAGCCGCGCCTCGCCGAGAGTCTCGCCGGCCGCCTCAAGACTCTGTGGCCGCAGCTCGAGATTCTGGCCATCGTCGCCAACGGCATCGCTGCGGTAAGCGTGATCGCCGATAAGCGGCCAACCTTCGCTTTTCTCGACATCCGCATGCCGGGGCTCGACGGCATCCAGGTGGCCCGCATCGCCGCGGCCACCCGCGTGATCTTCGTCACCGCCTACGATGAGTATGCGGTGACGGCTTTCGAAGCTGCGGCTGCCGATTACCTATTGAAGCCGGTGAGCGATGAACGCCTCGCGCAGTGCGTCGCGCGGCTTGCCCGGCAGGCGGGAGCCCCCACGGACAGGGCTGCCTTGAACGAATTGTTGGACAAGCGGCCCCGGACCGCGTCGCTCGAATGGTTGACCGTACGATTGGCCGATACCACCCGGCTGGTTCCCGTCGGCGAGGTGCTGTACTTTCGCTCCGGAGACAAGTACACGGAGGTTGTCACGGCATCCGAGCGACATCTGGTGCGTACGCCCCTGAAGGACCTGTTGGAACAGCTCAACCCCAAACATTTCGCCCAGATCCACCGCAGCGTCATCGTCAACTTGCGTGCCGTGGAACGGATCGAGAGGGATCTGCTGGGGCGCTCGCAGCTGTATCTTCGCAGCCACGCCGATGTGCTCACCGTCAGCCGCAGCTTCCTCGATCAATTCAAGCAGATGTGAGGATACCGCGGGTGAAGCCGCGGGTGCGAAACAGAAGGTACGCAAGACCCAGTCCCAGCCAGATCAATCCCACGGTGAGCGCCGTCCGATGCAAGCTTGCCAGCAGCCAGGCGGCGGTGAACGCGCCGCCGCCCGCCTGGGCGAGCTTCCAGACACCGCCGGCGAGGCGTCCTTCGCTGACATGATCGATCAGGACGCACAGATTGACCGCGAGAAAAGCGCAAAACGCACCGAAGTTGACGCAGGATGCGGCGGTTTCGACATCCACGAATTCGCCCGCCAGCATCACGACGCCCATCAATGCAATATTGAACACCGGCGTGCGCAACCGCTCATGGAGGCGGGCGAAGTGCTTCAACGGCATCACACCGTCCCGGCCCATGACATACAAGAGTCGCGAGGAGCCCGCCTGGGCGCACATCACCGCGGCGATGTACGAGACGATGAGGACGGCGGTGAAAATCAGCAGAAACGTGCCGCCGCCCGCGGTCTCCAGGATCTCGAATCCGGCATTGTCCACATCACTGAATTGGAAACCGGGATGCACCAGGGTCATGAGCGTGGCCGTGACCAAGAAGATCAGTCCGCCGGCGCCGGCGGCGAGCACGGTGGCGCGCGGAATGCTGCGGGTGGGATCGAGGGTCTCTTCCGCCAGCGTGGTGACGGCATCGAACCCCAGGAACGAATAGGCGGCAATGGCGGCGCCACTCATGATGTCGGGGACCGATGTGAGCGGGTTGGCGAAGGCCGATGCCAGGCCCGCCGGGGATAGATGACCTCGGGCCACGAGAAACACCGTGCAAAGAATCACGAACGCCGCAATGACGGCGAGCTGCGCGGCCATGATGGTGAGGTTGACCCGGTTCGCAATTTTGATTCCGAGTATGTTGACCGCCGTCGTGAGTGCCGCCACCACGACCACCCAGAAGCGAAATGAGATGCCCGGCAGGATCACCTCGAACGCTTTCGCGGTGAACAGGCAGATGACCATCGGAATGAACAGATAATCGAGGATCAGCACCCACCCGATGACGAAACCCAGCGCGGCATTGGTCGTCCGGGAAACATAGGTGTATGCCGAGCCCGCCTCGGGATAGAGCGTCGCCATTCGCCCGTAGCTTACCGCGGTCAACAGCACCGCCAATGTGGCCACCACGTACGCCGATGCGCTCGCCCCCCGGGTATTGACCGCCAGCACGCCCAGGGTGCTGATGACCACGGTGGGGCAGATATAGGAAAGGCCGAATAATGCCGCGGACAGGGTGGTCAGGCGCCTTTGCAGAGCGACGGGGTGGGGCACGTTGGTGATTCCGTGAGCGAAGGAGTACCTCACCATTATTACCCACTTTCCCGGCCTCCATGTGATCAGAGCAATCGCTTGCAAGGCACTGACGGGGGCAGGCCATTTGACAAATCCGCTTGGCCGGATTCTCATGGGCTCCCGCATTGATCCACTGCAGGTGACCGACTCTATGAGCACGCCCACGGCCGACGCCGTCACGACCGAACTCCCTCGGCGCGGCCGATTGCGACGCGCCGACAAGGTGATGACGTCGGAGGAAGTCGATGGATTTCTCGACGATGCGTTCTGCGGACGCACCGCGACGGTGGGGCCCGACGGTTACCCCTACGTCGTGCCGAACCTGTTCATCTGGCTGCGTGGCCAGGTGTACGTGCACACCGCGAAAGTCGAGGGCCATTTTTTGACCAATGTGCGCCACAGTGACCGCGTGAGCTTCGAGGTGGACGAGGCGGGGGAGGTGTTTCCCTACGGGCCGGTGGAGTGCGACACCTCGGTATCGTATCGTTCCATCGTGCTTTTCGGGCGCATTCGCATCATCGAGGATGAAGCGCAGAAAACCGAGTTCTACACGACGTTCATGACCAAATACGCGCCTCCGGAATCCTGGGGGCGCGAACGGGGTTCCTTTCCGCGCCTCGCCAAGACCATCGTCTATGCGATCACACCGGAGCACATCACCGGCAAGCGGGGACCGTTGCCGGCGCTTCAGGACCGCTGGCCCACGGCCAGGGCGAAAACTTGAATGAGTGCCGGCGTTCAGTTCATGCGGGGAAGTTTGTTCCGGGACCGGGAAGCCGCCTTGGCGAATACGGCGGTTCTGCTGTGGGTCAGCCTGGGCTGGCTCTTGTCGTTCATCCTCATGGGTGCGGGGTCGATCGCGCTCAACGTCGTGGGGGTGCTGCTGTGTGCCCACGCCATGATTCTTGCGGCCTATCTGGTCCATGAGGCAGCCCATCAGACGCTGTTCGCGGCGCGGTCCGCCAACTTCGCGGTGGGTGAGACGATGAGTTTCATCACCGGTTCGTGCTATGCCTCTTTCGAAAGAATCCGGCACATGCACATCCGCCATCACATGGAGCGGGCTGATCTGACCTGTTTCGATTTCAAGGGGTTGATGCAGCGTAACCCCAGGCTCAAGCGCCTGTTGGAGATAACCGAGTGGTGCTATGTGCCGGCGACGGAGGTCTTGATGCATCTTCAGGTCATCTGGCGTCCATTCTTCGTCCCCTCGCAGCGCCGCCATTTGCCGCGCGTGGTGCTGGTGCTTCTGGTGCGCGGCGGCCTGCTCGTCGGCCTGGGGGTTTGGTCGATGAAGGCGCTGCTTCTGTACTGCGTCGCCTATGGGCTGCTGTTGCACGTCTTGAATTTCTTCGACGCGTTTCATCATACCTTCGAGCAGTTCTTCGTCGAGGCAGATCAGCCGGTGCCGCTACAGGCCCGCGATCGGAACTACGAACAGGTCCATACCTATTCCAACGTCATCTCGCGGCGGTACGGCTGGCTCAACCTGCTCAACTTGAATTTCGGTTACCACAATGCACATCATCAACGAGCGTCGGTTCCCTGGTATCGGCTGCCTGCGTATCATCGTTCGTTATATGGCGTTGAGGTGCCCGCAGTCATGCCGCTCACCGAATTGCTTCGTTCCTGGCATCGTCACCGTGTGCGGCGTGTCGCTTCCGACGACTATGGCGTACCGGGCAGCGGCCCAGGTCGGGCGGATGGTTTCGTCGGCGCCCATGGCGTGTCCTTTCTGACGGTGGTCTGATGAGGCTCGAAGGCCGTCAGGCCGTGGTCACCGGCGCGGCGGGCGGCATCGGCACCGCCATCGTGCACGCGCTGCTGGCCGAAGGAGCCCACGTTCACGGCCTCGATCGTGATGGACCGGGACTCGAGCAATTGGCGTCCGGGCAGCGTCAGTTCACCCCCCACACCCTGGACCTGGCGGATCGTTCGGACACCGATCGCGTCCTCTTTCGTGTACTCGAGAGGCTCGGCGGAAGCTGCGATATCCTCGTGAACAACGCAGGGATCAGCCGGCTGCGGCCGTTCGAGGCGACCGATGACGCGTTGCTCGACGAATTGCTGGCCGTCAACTTTGTGGGAGCGTTCCGTGTGACCCGTGGCCTTCTGCCGGCGCTGAGAGCGAGCTTGCATGGTGCGGTGGTCAATCTGGCGTCGGAGCTTGCGCTCGTGGGTCAGCCGGGTTACGCCGCATACTGCGGGACCAAGGGTGCGGTTCTGGCCTGGAGCCGGGCACTTGCGGTGGAACTCGCCGGGCAGGGCATCCGTGTGAACGCGGTTTGCCCCGGTCCCATCGACACCGCGATGCTCCGCGCCGAGTTTGCGACCTCGCTGACACCCGGCGAGGCGCGGCTCGAGGAGATTGACTCCATTCCCCTGGGCAGAATAGGACATCCGGAGGAGGTTGCGGCCGTGATCGCCTTCCTCGCCGGCGACTCGGCCGCTTTCGTGACCGGCGCGGCGTGGTCGGTCGACGGCGGCAAGACCAGCCGATGATCCGGAATCCCGTGCCGTGGCCGGACGGCGCGCGTTGCGCAGTGTGCTTCACCTTCGACATGGATGCGGAAAGCATTCTCAAGCTTGCCCACCCGCAGCGCGCGCACAGCATGGTGTCGACCGCGTCGATGCTGCGCTATGGTCCCGACGTCGCCGTACCGAGGATTCTCGACAGCTACCGTCACTATGGCATTCGTCAAACCTTCTTCGTGCCGGCATGGTGTGCCGAGCGCTATCCGCGAGCGGTCGAGGCGATGATTCACGAAGGGCATGAAGTCTCGGCGCATGGCTATGTGCATGAACATCCGAACGAATTGTCGGATGAGGATGAGCGACGCTGGCTGCAGCGAAGCTTGTCTGCGCTCAGGGCTGTGAGCGGCGAGCCGGCAGCCGGCTGGCGCGCGCCGCTGTACAACTTTTCGCATCGGTCAGCCGAGTTGTTGCTGGAAGCCGGTGTTCAGTACGATGCCTCGCTGATGGGGGACGATGTGCCGTATCTGCTGCACACCCCCCGCGGCCGGCTCTTGGAATTACCGTCGCACTGGGCCATGGACGATTGGCCGCCGTTCATGCACAGCATCGACCTCAACTTTCAAATGCCCATTCAATCCCCTGCCGGCGCTTGGTCGACCTGGTGGGACGAATTCGAAGCGATGTGGGAGTTCGGCGGCCTTTGGATACCCGTATGGCATCCGTTTCTCTCCGGCCGGCTGGCTCGCTGGCGGATGAGCCATACGATGATCGGGCGCATGCTCGATCGGGGCGGAGTCTGGTTTGCGCCCATGCGAGATATCGCCGCGCATATAAAGCGCTGTATCGACGATGGCAGCTGGTCGCCGCGCATCGAATCCCAGCCTCACGGTCCCGAATAGGAATTCGCGCGCGGACTTAAGCTGCCGCCGGATCCGCCAGAACCTGCACCGGTTTCGAGGCCGCGTCGACCGTGCGCAGCACGACCGGACGGCGCCATACATGGGTGACGTAACCCAACACCTTGCGTGCCGTATCGATATCGAGGCCGCGTTTATCAATGTCGCTGTTGTGCTCGAGCACCAACGTGCCGTCGCTCTTGACCTCGGCGACGGAAATGCGGGGAGCGCCGAAGTTGTACTTGTCGTGGAGCAGGGTCTCGCGCAATTCGTCGATATCCTCGGCCAGCACCTTCACCGGTCCGTTCGCCTGCTTCTTGTAACGAAACAAGCCCATGTCGGTGGCCAGTTCGCGAGTGAGATTGTTGCGTAAGAAACTGAAGTCGTCGTCCTCGCACATGATCTGCCGGGCCGCCTTGACGCCGCCCTGTTTGATGATCTCTTCCCAAAGCGTGAAGCCCAAATGGTAGGGATTGACCGACAAAGCGATCTGCTCCTCCGCCGCCACCGGCCGGACCACATCCGAGTGACACTTGATGGCATCGAGATACGTGTCCTGCGGAATGAAATCGGCCTCCCGCAGCAATCGCGCATGCCAATAGGAGGCCCAGCCTTCGTTCATGGTCTGAGTGGCATAAACGGGATAAAAATAAAATGATTCGGCGCGCACGGCCAGAAAAATATCCCGCTCCCAACTCTCCATGTCCGGCGCATAGGTGGCGATGAACCAAAGGAGGTCCTTCTCCGGATGAGGCGGCAGGGGAGCGCGTTGGCGACGAGGCTGGATCGCCGATTTCTCGTCCCCGTCGAGCGTCGCAAACCGGGCGCGGAAGGAATCATCGCTGGCGGCTTGGGGCGCCGGGGAGAGATATTCTTCATAGCGCTCCCGCCGCAAACCCCGGTCGAGGTCGATGTATTGCTCAAGCGACAGGGCGGCATCGAGCACCTTTTCCACGGCCGTAAAGCCATGCGCCTCGATGTCGCATTCGATCTGGCGTGCGTGGCTCGCCGCGTGTTCGATGATATGTTCGCTGCCCGTCTCTTGAGAGCGGCGAAACAGCAGATTATTCTTCGAAAAATCCGCATGTCCGAGTACATGGGCCGCGACCAGCGTGTTATCGGCCAGCCCATTGCTCGCGGCCAGGTAGGCCCGCCCCGGGTTGCCCGGAAAGACCACCTCGAACAAACGCGAATAACCCATGTGACGCTGCAGCAATTGATAAATGTAGCGCGCGCCGAATGACCAATGGGGCATGCGGACGGGCAAACCGTAGACCGCGATCTCGGTCATGAAACTGTCGGGAACTGCTTCGAATATGACGGGCGACCACTCGAGGCCCAGGCTTCGGGCGAGATCCTCGAGGCGCGGCAAATGATCGCGCCAGACCGCCTTCATGGCGCGAGTCCCAGGGCATCGGTGCTCGCTGCCTGAGACTCGAGCGTGAAGAAGTGGCGCACGGCGGTCGCCACATCGTTGGCATCGCGAATGGTGCAACGCCCGCTCGGCAGCCCCAAGGCGCTCACCGCATCGAAAAGTTTCGAAGTCTCGCTATGGCTGTTCCGCAACCCGGAGGAGATCTCCACATACCCTGCGTAACGGGCCAGTTTGGCAACTCGTTCCAGCTCGACGCGTGCCGATTCGCGGTCATCGACCGCATTGTCGCCGTCGGACGCATAGAACAGGTACATGTTACAGCTCGACGAGTCGAAGCGTTCCTCGATGATCTCATTCACCTTCTGCAGACCGGCCGAGGCGACGGTACCGCCGCTGCCGGCCACCTTGAAGAAGTCGGCCTCGCTGAATTCCCAGGCGTCGGTGGTATGGGCGACGAACACGATGTCGAGCGAGCGGTACTCACGCCGCAGACCGGCCGCAACCCAGAAGAAAAATGTCTTTGCCAGCTGCCGATCCGATTCGGTCATGCTGGCAGACACATCGAGCAGAAAGAATACCGCGGCGCGCAATGCCGGTTGGCGCCGACGCGTGAGCTGACGGTAACGCAGATCCTCATCGAGGAAGGCGGGAGCCGAAGAATCAAGGGCACGCCGCTTGACCGACTCCTTCACCGACCGGCGCCGATCGAGGCGCGATCGTGCGCCCCGCCGATCCCACCCTTCGCGCTTCCATTCGGCCTCCTCGGATTGACCGATGCGGGGCTGCAGGTTCGGCAGCTTGAGTTCGTCCCACATCCACTCGATGATGTCATCGACTTTGAATTCGAGCAGCAATTCTGCGCCGCCGCGCTCGGTACCGCCGGTTCCCTTGCCGCTCTGTTTGCCGGTGTTGGCGGGCCCCAGGAGGTCGCCGGGCTTCGCCGTTCCCTGGCCCACGCCTTGCGCTTCGGAGTCGGCGCGGAGTCGAAACCGGTAATGTTCCAACATCCGCACGGGCACCCGGACCGTGCGGGAGCCGTCATTGATGATGTCGGATTCGGCGACGATCTGCGGCAAATGGTCGCGGACGGCTTCACGTATTTTTTCGCTGTGCCGCAGCCAATCGCGCGACCCGCGGGAAAACAACTCATACCAGCCACTGACGGTCGTGGAGTCACCGCTGGTCGAGCTCATTGTGTCACCCTGAGGGATATAGGCCCCATAAAGTCGAGTTACTCCTGAGACAGCAGGGTTGTCACGTAGTTCAGAGCCTCTTGAGCACTGTGCTCATCGTATCCGTACTCCTTGACGAGCCGCTCCTGCACCACCGATATCTTTTGCTTCGCATCATCATCCGGACGGGCTGTGGAGGTCACCAGACGCAGCACGTCGCGGCGCTCCTCGAACAGATACTGCTCGATGGCTTCGCGCACCCGCGCGTGACTGGCAAGACGGAATTTTTCGCCGGCCTTGAAGGCCACCATGGCCTTGCGGATCACTTCCTGCCGGAATGATTGCTTGCCGGATTCGGACACCTTGATCTTCTCCTCGACGGAACGGAGAAAGCGCTCGTCCGGGGCCCGATTCTCGCCGGTCATCGGATCGGTGACCTTGCGCTGATCGAGCGATGCTTCGATCTCGTCGAGGTATTTCTCGAGGAGTTGCTGCGCCTCGTCCTGGAAGGAGGCAAAGAGTGCGCGATGCACGTCCTCCTTGACCCAGCGGTTATAGAACTCCTTGCGGGCGGTCACCAAATGATCGAACCATTGCTTCTTGTGCTTCGCGTCCATCCGGGCATCGCTTTCAATGGCATCCTTGATGGCCAGCAAGAGCTCCATGCTGGTGAGACTCTTGGCGTTGCCGCGCGTGATCGCCGTGGAGAGCGCGTTGATGACGAATCGCGGGCTCACCCCGCTCAAGCCCTCGTCGGGCGATTCGGCGCGCAGACGTTGGGCCTCGGTATCTGAAAAACCCTCGACCGCTTCGCCGGCGAAGAGACGCACCTTCTTGGGCAGATCGAGACCCTCCCGCTCCGGCTTGGTGTGGCGCGTGAGGATGGCGAAGACCGCCGCCAGATGCAGCACGTGGGGATCGAGGTGCACATTGCGGAAGGCGGGCGCACCGTAGACCAGCTTCTTGTAAATGCGCGCCTCATCCTTGTAAGACAGCGCATAGGGCACCTTGATGATGACCATGCGGTCGAGCAACGCCTCGTTCTCCTTCTCCTGCAGGAAGCGGTTGAACTCGGCAAGATTGGTGTGGGCGAGGATGGTCTCATCCAGGTAGATGAGCGGGAAGCGCGCCACCTTGACGTTCTTCTCCTGAGTCATGGTGAGCAACAAGTACAAGAACTCGCGCTTCACCTTGAGGATCTCGATCATTTCGAGCACGCCGCGGCTGGCGGCATAAACCGCGCCCGACCAAGACCAGGCACGGGGGTCGCCCTCGTCGCCGACATGGGAGACCTTCGACAGGTCCACCGAACCCACCAAGTCGGCGATGTCGGCTGTCGATGGGTCATGCGGTGCGTAGGTGCCGATGCCACAACGAGCCGCTTCGGAAATGAAGATGCGCTCGACGGGAACCTTCAGATAATCTCCATCGCACTCCCGATCGACGTAGTCGCGCGCCCACGGACTCACGTCGCCGACGATGTCGACGCCGTAGGTTTCACGGAACTCGGCGCGCAGGCTGGTCGGAACGAGATTGAGCGGTGATTCGCGCAGCGGCGATCCCTTGATCGCGTAGAGCGCGCCCTGATCGGTGCGGCTGTACTCTTCGAGACCCCGCTTCAACAGGATGGCGAGTGTCGACTTGCCGCCCGACGGCGGTCCGAGCAGCAACAGCAGACGTCGACCGACATCGGAGCCGGCGGCGGCGGCCTTGAAATAGTCGACGACGCGACCCAAGGGCTCATCGACGCCGAAGAGTTCTCGTTTGAACAGCTCCCGCGCCTTCTGCACATCGGTGCCCGGTGCGTCCCGGCCATACCAGAGGAGCATGTCCCAGATGTATTCGTGGCTGGTCCGTACCAAGGCGGTGGGATTCAGCGGGAGGACCTGGGTCAGAAAGTCAGCCAGTGAACCTTCCCACCGTTGGGCGCGGTGGTGCTTGCTGAAGTCAGTCAGCGAATTGAGAAAATCCAACGATTTGGATTCCGATCTAAGCTCTGATATTCCCATCGTCGAACCTCCGCTTGGGAATTGGACTGGGCACTATCGGCATCGACTCTCAGCTTTTGCATACGTGCTTGAGTGGAGCGCGACTCTTTTCGACACTCTCTTGACACTGTTGTATATCAGATCGGCCACCGCATCAAATTATTCAAGGGCCAAACGGCATAAAATAGTGTGATGGGCGGCATATGGCGGCAGATTCGTGGTTTGCTGCTCAGCGGATGCAAGCTTCGCTCAACGACACGCCGCGCAGAGGTGGCGGGGCGACCGGCGTCCGAGCCGACCACCCGATGGTGGCGGCCGTTGCCAGATAGTAGCATCAAGCTTTCGATCGAGAGTACCTTGGGATGACGAGAAGGGAAGAGGACCGCATTCTTCACGGCTTACATTACTTCCGTGAGAGCGTCGACGAAGAGTTCACCGTCACCGCAGATGAGGTGCTCTGGCTTTCGGCTCATTCGTTTATCGATGGCAGTGACTGGTTCAAGGATGATGAGTTTCAAAGTTTTGATTCTTCGATCTTACCCGAGGATTTGCGGCGCAAACTACTGCTCTCCAAGTTCGAGTTGCCGTTACGCTACCTCAACTCCCGCCGTCTCATCAAATATACCCCCATCGATCGGGAGACTGTCAATGTGGCGGTGACTTTCGCGGGGGCCGACCGGGCCATGCGGCTGCACACCCGCATGGGAAGGATGGAAGTCTGGTATCAAGAGCATAAGGAGGGCTTCCTCGGCATCGTCATCACGATGCTGGTCGCGTTCGCCACTGCGCTGCTCGCCGTCGCGGTGTGGGAACGCCTGCATGGGAGCGTTGCCGATCCGCCGCGGATCATTGATGAGATCGACCCCAAATCGGGGCCTCAGTGAGTCGCCGCCACCGACTTGCCGCTGCTGCACGCCCACTGAAAGTTGAACTCGTCGCGCGTGCCGGGAACAATGGGGCTCCACGGCTCAGTCTTCGCGTCTCCCTCCTCGGTGGCTTCGCTGCCGGCCAGATTGTTCTGCGAGTAATAGATCGCAAGCATCGTGCGCAGCTGCTCCTTGTGGCAGTCATACTCCACTTTCTGCACCACGCTCAGGTATTTGCCCTCGCTGCCGATTTGCGGTTCCGCATACTCCTGCCGCAGCCACATCGTCACCTGTTTGCCTGAGCGTTTCAGTTGGTGGGTGGTGCTATAGGTGGCCCAAGAGCCATCGTTTGCCACGGCACGAAACTCCCACCCGCCGGGAGTCATCGGGTTCAGAGTACGCACGAAGGACATCGGGTCGGCGCGTCTCGCCGCCCGCTCACGGGCGAGTTGGTCGAGCCTCGCCTTCTCGGCAACAGCGGCTTGCTGACTCTGAGCCTGCCACTCCTGGGACTGTTCGGGGGTTTGGCCAGAACTCGTACCGAAGGCACAAAGACCGGCCGCGATGAAGGCCGTCACCGCGATCAAACCGGAGTAGTGTCGCATGCACCGCATCGTAGCGGGTGACAGAGATGCTGTCATCCCTTGCGACTCCGCCGCTGCTCGCCGCAGCCGGACGATCCTTCAGTCAGTGTCAGAGGCGGTCAGCCGCGATGACTGATGCCCTTGGTGTCCGCCAGCGTCAGCGACTCGTCTTCCACGTCCAACCCGTCGGCGTACAGCGTGTCCTTTTCACCGTCCAGATGCAGTTCGGCGTCGGGCGTGCGCTTCTTGGCATACTTGACATGGTCGACCGCGTCCACTTGATCCGCGCCGTTCACATTCTCGCCGCGCAGCCGGCTGTCTTTGTCGTTACCCATACAGGCGTCCTCGTAAGATGATTGACGAGGAAGACGGTACGAGACAGGGGAGTTCTTTGGCAGCGGCGATTGCACGCAGCCGACGTAGGGTATTGCTGACCGGGAGCCCGCAGATCTGGGTACTTAGCCTTAACCGACTCCGCACATGCGCGCGGCGATACGGCGGGCGTCGCGCGTGTCCGGGGTTTTCAGGTGCGTGCCGAAGACCAGGTCGTTGATCTGCGAGAGGATGGCGTAGGAGGTGAGGGCGAACATTCCGATTACCGCCAGCAAGGGCAGCACCACGAACCAGGTGAAAACGCATCCTACGAAAAACAAAATGCCTTTGATCGACATCGCGTCACCTCCAACTCTTGAGCCACTTTGCAGCCATTGACATCGTAGCGCCACGCTTCCCGAAGCGAACCGGTACTGCGTCTCACTTTTGCGCTTCTTGACACTCGATTCTCGATGCCGATGAGATGTCAAAAGGAGTTACCGATCATATAGAATTAT
>Ga0209208_10001076_pt1 | contig 38012 bp, 35 predicted proteins | sample S1TSphfallax_3_FD_187694 | JGI IMG/M metagenome (GOLD analysis project Ga0209208, IMG submission 187694) | Host-associated microbial communities from peat moss isolated from Minnesota, USA - S1T2_Fd - Sphagnum fallax MG (SPAdes) (version 2) | ecosystem: Host-associated > Plants > Peat moss >...
CTTCCAAGGAGAAACATTGTGGGGTCGGGAGAAAAACGATTTTAACCGTTAGATTAAAATTTAAGCGAATCTAGATAGTTGAAGTGAAAAGATAATTGGTAGTTTGTGGGTTAGAGGTTTTTATTATCTATCACACGTGTTGGTTGCTAGTAAGCAGCGGAGCTTTTCCTTTTGGCGAATGGCACACATGAGAAAATCTTGGTCGTGTAGGTTAAAATCTTCGGGAATCTGGGTCGTTGAATTGAAAAGATTAAAATTAGGAAACATTAATTACCTCAAAATTATTCTCTATTAAATATAGAGAGTGAACACTATAATTATAATATATAAAAAATATATAGATAGAAACTCAAAATATTATATATATTCAGAGTGTCGGTGGTGACGACACGATCGATGGCTGGCGTGTGTCTCTCCGCCACCACGACCCGCAGGCCGGTTCTGCCATAGAAAATGCAGAGACCGGTTTTGCCATAGAATGTTTTTGTAGTAGAATTGTCGTGTGACAGACAAACAAAAAAAATAATATATAAAATATAAGATTATGAAAAATCAAGTGAACTTTACATTTTTTTGAACATACACATGTTTTCTTAATGCTTTCACTTTCATTTCAATCCTCATAATGTCAGTGAGTTATTAGCTAATATTGTCATTGTTGATCACATTCGAGTAAATCTAGACTCAAAAGCTACCATTTGTAGATGAGTTATCGTGACAATTACAAACTAGGCAAAGGGTAAGCTTTACTATGATCAACACCAAGGGAGGGGATATGTTATTGTCTTTTGCTATGGAGATATTTGTCTACTTACACCAGCAAGTGGACAATTTCCAACACCAATGTGCAAATATGGTGTGGTGAGCTAAAGGCATCGAAAACTTTCCTCTAACAAATTTTCAGTCAAAGAACCCAAGATTCATCCATCTTTAAATAGGCCATTGTCAGCAGTGAGGCCTCTTTTAAGACCGATGCTCTTTTAGGATTCCCTCCCCTCTCTTTGTCTAATTTGTTTCATGCAAGTAGTGAAGGGTTTAGGACAGAGGCTTGGGTTTTGGATTTGGGCGGGTGCCTTTTTCCTCCCTTTCACTTTTAGGTGTTTTCTTGGCTTTGGATGTTGGTCGTCTCTTTGTGTTCCTCCATTTCCCTTGTGGATTGCTGCTTTTTCTTTAATTATGAGATTGTTATTTTATTTAGTTCTCTTGTCAGTGACACAAGAACAACAAGAAGAAGTTACCAATTGTTGATTGTGTTTTCATGAGAGTTGTTGCTACATCTCAAAACTTCTTATCCTTCATCACCCATTTTCTCAATTTGGAAACGACTACACAAGAACTCAATAACACAACTCAACAGAATAATAGCTAAGTCCTAAACAGAAATGCTACCTCTATGGTTGTTGAGGAACAATCATAAATTGATTGAATGATTGATTGATTGATTGAATGAAGAACTTGCACTTGATCCTTTGCTGAAGCACCTCCCTCATCCGGCTGCCTGCCTGCCTGCCTGCTTCATTCTCAGAAGAAACTAATTGCTGAAGAAATTAGCAAACTAGGCAATTTAGAACTGGACATACATGTACCAGAAAGATTTGTGAAAAGTTTTGTGAAAGTTTTTGCGAAGGTCTGGCATTCATTCTTCAAGAGCGCCTAACCCTAATGTCGCATTTATGTTCATTTCCTGCAGTGAGTAACTGAGTGAGTGGTGCACTTGGAGAGCTTCTTCTTCTTCTTCTTTGTTGCAGTAGTCACTTGCTTCGTGATGTTCTTCTTCAGCATTCGAAGATTTCCCGCTTGCAGTCAGTGGCATCTTGTCTGTTTCTATACCAATCCAACTTCATCAGAGTTTGTTTTTCAAGGAGGGAGGAGGGACCAGGAAATCCACAAGAGGAGGAGGACAAGGCCAAGGCAATGCCAGGCATGGTAAAGGAGACAAAACCTGGAGCTGCTGCTGCTGCACAAGATCCAGTCCTCTGCAGCAAGGTGCCAACCCTAGTTTCAGCTTTTGTGGACTCGTTTGTGGATTTCGTAGTAGGAGGTCAGATTCTTGGGTCGCCTGCCGCCTGTTCCTTGAACCAACAAGCCTCTCGGAGGTTTACAAGAGTGGATGAGGTCCATGGCAATCAAGGGAAGCAACTGCAGCAGCAGCAGAACAAGAAGAACAAGGAGAGAAGAATGTTAACTACATGGCTACCTGCGCCTGAGCGATTGATTGCCATAGGAGACCTTCACGGTGATCTATCAAAGACAAGAGCAGCTCTAGGAGTTGCTCAAGTCATTGACGAGAATGATCACTGGATTGGAGGCAAAACTGTGGTGGTTCAGGTATGTTTGCTTCATCCATGGATCTCTGGAACTTTCTTTTTTGTTTTTTGTTTTTCCTCCTGGTTTTGATGCTGCAGCAAAGCCTGACATTGTGGTGAGGCTGAAAGCTCAGTCACTGCATTTCTTCTCTCCACTATTTATGAAAGAAGCAGTGCAGTTGTTCTGGAAACAACAGAAATCATGACCTCATACTTTACAGACACAAAAGTTCAGCCAAGAAAAACCCTAGCTTGCTGCAACAATGCTGATCACTGCTTTGAAGCAAATTCCTTCATGCATGCACAATGGCAAAGACTAACCTTGTAACCAAGCTCCAGTGGACAGCAATTATTTTCTTCTTCCCAATCAAGGTGGTCTATATGTTGACAGTAGTCTGCCACAGAGAAAAGTCTTTTGTGGCCCTTTTATTCTTGATTGTGTTTTGAAGGGAACAGTGACCGACTTTTTGTTGTGTGCAGGTCGGTGACTTGCTAGACAGAGGAGGGGAGGAATTGAAAGTGATCTACTTGCTTGAGAAGCTAAGGCTGGAAGCACAACGCAGTGGTGGCAATGTCCATATTATGAATGGAAACCATGAAATCATGAACATGGAAGGTGATTTCCGGTATGTAACACTTGCCGGAATGCATGAGTTCCGCACCTGGGCCCACTGGTTCAACCTTGGGAATCTGCTGAAAGACAGGTGTGGAGGTCTCGGGAAACAGCCTAACTTCTTTCACAACATTCCAGCAAGCTACCCGGAAGGTTTGAGAGCAAGAATGGCTGCATTGAGACCTGGAGGGCCAATCTCATCACGCTTTTTGGCAAGTCATCCAACTGTTTTGGTGGTAGGGAGTTCAGTGTTTGTGCATGGGGGACTCCTACCTGCTCATGTGGATCATGGGCTTGACCGCATCAATCTGGAGGTGATTTCTCACATCCAACTCCCACATGATAGATACTTCATGTTTCAATTTATAGAGTTCTTCAGTTTCTCACACAGTACAATATTCTTTTAAATCATAATTGATGAGTGCCCTCTTTTGTCCTGATCGTCATGCTCTTAAAGTTTCTCCATCTTGTTTCTCTCTTTTTTCTCTCACCAGTGGTGTGCTTAAAGGATATGTTCAGGGTACAGGAGGCCCCAACCACTGCCCTATATATAGGCCTCTATGTCTTTTAGGCATAGATGCTTGCATATACAGGGACATGCTAAAATGAAATAAAAGCTCTTTCCTTCAGAAGCTTGTTGCAGCTTGAATGAGGATACTGTTGACTTTTTTGATTAGCAATGTCTCTTGAGTGCTAGCCAACAGCACGTCTGAGTCTTCCCATTGCTTCCGGAAAGGCAACAGAAACTCAGGACGCAGATTGTGTATAATGGTTTGCCCAAGTTTTTGGGAAGATTATTATATGCTTATCTACACCCACTGTTGGGAGCTGATGAACTCAGTGGGTAGTCATGGCAGCTCGTCACTGCTGTTCATGATGAAGGTGATGGTCTGTCACTTTGTCAGCGACTCTCATGAGGTTATGACTGCACTCATTGTCGTGTTACGTTTAATTGTTGTGGAGATTTCTCTTCAACTTCATTGATCTTCATCTCTCTTTTTTCCTCTAATTTTCTTGCTTGGCTTTCTGTGTTCTGCTTTCTTCATTGATTCACAGGTCTTCTCCTTCTCTTTTAGGTTTTGTGGAGCTAGCCAGCATCGTGGCTGAGTCTGCCTTTAGTGGAGTTGGTCTTGTGACAGAAACTTAGTACTTTGGTCAAATGTATGATGTTGACCTGCACCATGAGCTACTAAGAGCTTATTAACTCAGGGGGGGATGTTATGGTAGCTGGTACTATCATACATGTTGTTGTTGAAGAAGGTCTCTGGACAATGCATGTGTGTGTGTCTCTCACTCTTGTTCAAACCAATTCTCAGTTTTGTTTTTGCTTTTGTTTTCTATGATCTTTTAGGGTTGGTTATTTATTTCCAGTTCTGCTGATATGTTGCCATATCTGAGATCTCTTTAACCTTCTTATTGGGTTGTCTATCAATTCTTTTCAGGTTGACTTATATCATAAATATGGAGAAGTTCTCAGTATTTATGAAGAAATTATAGATCCAGACACTTCGATGGAACAAGAAAACCTGAATAATCAATTTGACTTCACTGCAACCTTTTATTGAGCCAAAGCCATGGAGAGAGATACAGACAGAGACACTGTAATCATAATATTGTGCTTGCCTTGTGGGCCATAGTAAGATGGATACCATTTGAGGGTGGTAAGGCAACAGAAGAGTGTACAACTGATCCTCTGATTCTCCTGTGTCAATCCCAGGTGAGAGACTGGATGTTGGGAGGAAATGGATGGAGGGCTCCTTCATATCTGCACGGGGCCGATGCTGTTGTGTGGCTGCGCAAGTATTCTGATGTGAAAGAAAGTCAGTGTGATTGTGAGCTTTTATATCAGTCCATTGCTTCCATCCCAGGGGTACAGCGAATGGTGGTTGGCCATACAATCCAGTTCCCAATGGGCATAAATAGCATTTGCAATGATGCTGTAATTAGGGTTGATGTGGGATTGTCAAAGGGTTGCGGGGATGGAGAACCTCAAGTTCTTGAAATTAAGCGTGATAGGGAATTACGTGTGATTTCAGCACATTCACCCACACAGTTCATCAATGCTGGAAGTGTGGTGCACAGGGGTATGGGTATTAGGGGTGATGATGATAAGGCTCACCATCCATCTTTGTCAGTGCGTAATCCCAAGAGTGGTGGATAACTGTAAACTCTCAACAGCTTCTCTCATATGTTTGTGACTGAACAGATCATGATGAAGGAGATGAGTAGAAGTTGGTTACATGAATCAATGTGATGTAATTGCTGGAAATGCTGCATTGTTTCTGTGTGTGCCACACCAGACAAATCTATTTTTGCCATGATGTTAACAATGTTCTCTGCTGAGGTAGCTTGGATGGCTGTAATGGGTGCTCTCCACCAATTAGTGCTAGGTCTGGTAATACCTCAAAATGAAATTGCAAGCTCTGATGAGCATTGCAGTGAGGTTGGTAGCTCTTTAGTAGACCTGCCTAAATTTAATTCATTGCTTGCACCATTCAGATTTCTTATACCACATTTGTACATTGACAGGTTTATTCTTTCTAGCCAAGGTTTGAAGCTGGCTGCAGTTTTAACATCAAATTGGCTTGATAGTTACATCAGGATCTCTCTGATTTGCTGACATTATCATTGTATAGTCATTGTTTCTTTAGGATTTTGCCAGAAGGGAGAGAGTAGATTTTTCTTGACTTCCATTGTCATTGTTGAGTGGTCCGTTGAGACACTCAGAGAAATATTAAGTATCTATGAAATGTGTACATAGCTGTACACAAGCTCTAAACTTCTCAAGGGGGTGCTGGATTCATGGCCAATTGTATGCACATAGATGTCATGCACATCATGGGTTTCAAAATCCTGCACAACAGATGCTCAATAGGGTTTTAAGCATGTAACAGAAATATGGTAGCTATTCTTTGGGGACAAGCTGCAGGCAAGAGTATGACTGCAGCAGTGCTGGTATCTTGGAGCAGCTGTAAGTCTGGTAAGTATTCTGTAGCTTGAACTCATTGTGCTAGGACGCTTCAAGCTGCAAACTGAGATTTTCTTCTGAAGTGCTCTGGAAATTTCTTGCTTGTTGTCCAATTTCTTGTAGGGTTTCTGCACTCTTTAAGGGACTTGAGAACATAGCTGATAATCAATGTGATGTGCTACAAGAAGCACCCAAGCTTTACACCACAAAGATTTGCACTACAATTGCTTTTGTTACCTCCACATGTAGATACTGAGGATGTCCTTTCGAGACTGGTGCCAAACACAGGCTGTGACAACCCAGTCTATTTGTTGCAAATTCTGCATAAGAAGACTGAAATGGCTTGTCTTATGTTGAAGAAGACTGGTAGATCATCAATGGCAACTGAAATTGTAGGCCCCCCAGCTTGTGAGAAAGCACTGAGCAACAAGTTGGGCATGAAAAAGCAAGGTCTAAACTGTGTATAGAAATCAAAGTAGGCAGCCAGGAAGGTCTGCAATCACTGCATGCAGAAAATAGAAGGATTAAAAAGAAAGCAAGGGATCAATGGATGTGCAAATCATGAAAGTTCAAAGCAACAGGAAATGTCTTGACTCAATTGTCCTCTTGTGTATTGTCTCAAAATCTCTTCCTCTTTGGAGTTCTCTACTTTTGGCCATTTTTCTGCCGATGATAGCATGAATTGAAACCTACAGTTCTCCTTTCACAGCTTACCTCATGGCACTGGACTATCAATTGTAAACTTGCTTCTGGATGCTACTTCTCTGCAGATGGTCCACTCATATTGGTTTGATTGCAGAGTCACTCTTCTGAAGGCTCTGTGATTGCTGTAGGCCTTGAGGGTTTATAAGAGCTGCACGAAGTTTGGAATCATGTCAGGTGCACCAGTGGGAATCCAGAAGTGCTACCAATCCTCCACTTTTGGAGATGAGGTGTCTGCTCTTAATCATGCAGGTCAAGTGATTTCCAAGAGCACCAGTGTGAGGCAGGAATTGAGAACAGGCAGCTGCTGTTACAGAGAAAATGCTATAAGGCCCACTCTGCAAGTATGTAGAAGAGGTGGCTGTGCAGGAGCAGAAGTTTGTGTTGAACAAGTCAATGACAGTGTGGGAGTATATGAGTATGTTTGTTCCACACCTCAACCACTATGCACCCATAGGGAAAGACCAACATCACATCTTGACCTGGATTTTGCCAAAATTGTGGGGTAACATGATTGGTAGAAGATTTCCAGAATATTGTTCTTTCATGAGTAGCCAAGAAATTCTATGCTTCAAGAGGCTCAGCAGCCTAGGAGTGCTACAATTATGTCAACTAGCTGATTTTTGTAGATGTCTTAGTACTTATGTTTTGGCTGTTTTGGGTGGTACAGTTGATCAAATTTAGAACCACCTGCAAAGGGAAGTTAGGTTTTTGTGAATGGAGATCAGGAAAAGAATTCAAAGGTAAGCATCAAAATGTGTTTTTCCCCTCATCTGACTTCAGCCAAATCAGTTTAATTTAAGATCCAAGACTACTAATTGCTTACCAACCACCCCCTAAAACATCAAGGTCTGGGATCATGATCGTAGTTTCTGATTTGGATTAAACCTAGCCACAAACACATTAGTATGCTTTTATCTTGTAAAATCATGGAACATTTATCTTGATTCATGAAGCTCGTATGAAAGAAATAGACTTTGGCAACCCAACACTACAATTTCATATACCTTGTAACATGCTAGATTCTCGTAGTGACAACAGTTCTCTGACTACTTAACACCATTGTCTCCTTAATCTTCAGTGCCGATTGGTGAAAAAATGGTAAACAGCTGTTGTCAGTTACAACCATCAGCTTGCTAACTGAACACCTCCCTAGCAAGGATATCCAAAAAACCATATTATCATCTTCATGGTAGTGCATCATCTAACAGCACATTATCTTTTTTTTAAGGCTCTGACTTGCAAATATCTACCAGACATAACACTCATGGGACCCAATTCTGCCATCCCTGGCACTCCCAGTCCCAAATAAAAGTAACCAATTCTATGATATCAGTCTTGAATCAGCATCTCACTGCAGAATACAGCAAACATCAAAGAATGAAGACCACTAACTGAACTATAACTGTGTCAAACTTCTCAAAACTTCCACACTTATTTTCTTCGAATGCGAACCTTAAGAAGCAATCTTTTCTTGTCTCCTGGTAACTTAAACTTCAATTCTGCTGGTAAAAGTATAGGAACTTCAAAGTCACCAACTGTCGAGAAGGCAGCATCAAGCTGTATGTTTCCTTCCTGCAAATCCACTCCCAATTGTCTTCTCACCTAAACACAGTTCAACAGTAGTAGGTTATATACACTGTCACCAAATGAGCAGCATGACAACCCACCCTACCTGACCTGTTAAATAACTTTGCTTCCCAACAGCCATAACAAGAGTTCCAAGCAGGAGCAATTAAACAGAGAAATTACAACAGTACTGTGAAATGCAAAAATGTAACTTTGATATCCTTAACACTAACTTTTCTTTCCAAGGGTTGCCCATCTTCTGTTTTAGAATTTGATGTACTCTTTGAGGTTACAACCTTTATGACTGAAAACTTAAGAGTCAAAAAGCACCATGTAGAGCATGAAACAACCCCGTACTACAGAGCTGGGCAATTCAGCACTAAGCCATGATACTACATGACAGTACCCAGTACTACAGTGGATGTTTAACATCCAGTTATCCCCCCCACCTCAAAAGACATACTCTGTGTGATAGAATCGGTGCAAAAACAGAGACAGTATTGGCAACATTGTTGCTAGAAATGGGAAGTTTTAATGCACTCACTCAATAATCACATTCCATGCAGCACAGATACATCACTAAGTGCCATGTGCATGAAAGTCAGATGATCATGTCAGTTCATCGCACCTCAGAGACTATATCAGACTTGGTGACAAGCTTCATGAGGGTAGTCTTCATGCCTACATCCCGTTTCAGCACCTGCAAGGATCATGACCCACTGTCATATGTTGTGGTTGATACATATCCAGCCTTCTCCCTGTAAGGCATGACCTATCACTTTGGTATAAAGATCTCATGCACCTCAACTTTTCAAGTGCACCAGGTGGCATTTGCAGTAATGCTAAGGGCTGTGGAAGTGACTTTTACCACACGGCCTTTAGCCAGCCGACCAAGAACAGCATCAATATCCTTCAATTTGTCCTCCTCTGTGACTTCTTTGATGTGAACCTTTTCCTTGACCTCTGGACCACCTACTTGGGCACCTACTTGCTGAATGGCAAAACACTTAAATTAGCAAGCAAAATCAACTCAAAAAGCTGCAATTCCTTCATTGAATGTTACCGCACAATATAAGCACAATGAGGAAATATCAGGAACATATAAAACAGGAACAGCCACTTGACATTGACAACTGTTGCTGGATGAGACAAGGTGATAGATATCAAGCTTTACAGAGGACTCCCTGATGCCCAAAAAATGTGAATAGGAAAAATGTTATGAGAACCTTGAGCTGATTTTGGACCAGGAGGACAAACTTTTCAATGGCAGGAAGTGCAAGCATTTCAGGAATCAGTCGATTACGTGCATAACCAGGTGCCACTTTCACAATCTGACCTGCTTGTCCAAGCCTCTCCATGGGCTGCAACAGTCCGCCAGAAAAGCACTTCAACACAAGATCCATGGTCATTAACACTAAAGAACTCATTTCTTGGAGCAATAATGTGATTACCGCTGTTTTAACCTGAAACTTCAATCCTGCACATAAGACTAACTGACCCATGGTGGTTGAAGAGAGAAATCCTAAAATCTGAACCTCGACATTTAGTTGGGCCAATATTTGAGGTCATACATGTTCCACAGGTTGAAATGTGTTCAAAGAAAACTTGAATACTTTGGTAGGTAGGAATCAATGTCAACTCTACAACACATTCTAGGGTTTCGACCCAATTCACCCATGAGGAGCTTAAAAGACTTACTGCAGTAAGAATGACATCATGTTTGGTGCGTTGTCGAATGTGCCTCAATCCTCCCATCCATTGTGTGCTTCCTTCCTGCCCTGCAAACTGATATCAAAGATTCCATCATGCAGAGAAGCAAATATACATGTGAACATTGAGTCTCTGGAGTTGCATTGGTATTTGTTTAGTTGAAAGAATAAGGAAGTTATGCAGAAAATAAAAGGAGATCATGATCATACTGCCAATATCAACTGCCAACAGGATTGCAATTCAAATAGTAATTGCTACAAGTATACGGAACACTTGTCGATGGTGAGATCCATAACTCAGTGATGATAGGACTACCTCAAAATGAGAGTAGTGGGTAAAACCCTGAACCCTGAATTCTGAATCTCACTAGAGAACTGAATTATTTAACAAAAGCATAGTTGCACATTACATCCTATTGTCCTATTGCTGTATCGCTCTCTAAACTGCATACAATATTGACTCTCGAACATCAACAAAGACCAACACGACCAAAAGAGAGAGCTTCAAGTTTCCACTCTTACGATCTTAAGAAATTCAAATGGATCTTCCCAAGAAAGCTAAAACACCAAGATCAACGCTCTAAGAACAAGAGGGCTAAATCCGACAAAAAGTCACAGCTTCTGTGCAAAAACTTACCCCCCTGAAACCCTAAACCCTAATGAAACAAGAGACTACAACACTCTTCTTCACAAGCGCATATTAAGGAGCAGAAACATTCCGAGGCAGAAAGAGATTGGAAAAAATACTTACTTCAGGCAAGAATCGAGACGAACTAGGGTGAAGATACGAGCATCGCACGTATAAGGCAAACCTGTGCATCAACTGCACTCGACCCATATGTTCTCTCCCTTTCCCTTCCTTTCCTTACTTGCACATTCCGTAGCTGCAAACAGAAACCAAACTGCAGCAGAAAAAAAAACTGTAAAGCACAAGATCGCGACTTAAACTATCATTAGATCAGCAATGCAAACAAGCTGGAAAACACAGAGGAATTGCATTCCTCAAGCGCTTGAAAGAGAAATTTCAGGAGCTCATGCACATTTCCCGAGAAAGCAAGCACGCATCGAAATGAACAGGCAACTGAACCCTAAAACATAGTCCACAAAGGTGGCTTATTAAGTCCCCAGAATTGCCGATTAAATCCCCAAAAGTGTCAAACAGTAAATCTAACCACGAGTGTCATTGGGTTATAAGTTATAACCAGTGTTGGGCGGTTCTTTGATTCTGGTTCAAAGTCCAAACCCCCGCCGGTTCTTTGACCAGTTATATACACATATTATACCCAAAGGTGAACTTGCAAAAGACCCTAACCCTTGCTCCACCCACCAAATCTTGGATTTGTGGTACTCGTCCTTTGATTTGACCTCAACAAATATATATATATATATATATATATATATATTGGTACCCAAACTCATTTTTGCCATAACACCAAAAAATTGGCTAATGTTATTTGTGAAAAATCGAGCTTTACATTTTTTGAGAATAGCTAAGTTTTGTACTAGAGTCTAGGGTTTTTTGAGCTTATGTTTGAATGGGACGGAGAAAGTAGAAATCAACAACCAACACCAAAAATTGGTTAAGGTTATTTGTCAAAATTTTGAGCTTGTATATTTTTGAGGATAGCCATTTTTTGTACTAGAGTTTAGGGTTTTTTGAGCTTTCACTTTGAATGGGATGGAGAAAGTAGGAATCAACAATTGACAAACTGCACCTTGTATGTTGGCACCGCTTGCTTACTTTTCTCCACTCTACTGGACCCCTTGTCACTTTCTAACATTTTTTTTATTTGTCACAATTTATTATTATCATTTTCATGAAGTTTTCAAGTCCAAATGTTAATATTAACATGACACATGAATCAAACATTAAAGACTTTTGATTTTTGTAGTGTCCATGTGGGCTTGGCAAGATATGGTAATAACAATAACATATGAATGTCCAAGGTGCAAAACAAGAACACCTTTTTAATGATGTTCTCATGGCAAATATGAAGCTATTGTGCAAGAGGTGCAATTGAAAAATTTAAAGAAGCAAAGGAAGGCTTGGAAACCTCACATCATCAATTTGCCCACATGGGCATTTTATATCATATACACAATTGAAACAAAAATTAATAAAAATTTTGAAATCGAAGAAGTTTGCAATATAGAGATGATAATTGCATCGTTGTTTGGAACTGACAAGAGTGAAAACAAAAGGCTTTGAAACCATGTATTATTTTGTAAAAAGGTGCACTAGGTCATTTTTATAGACTCACAATAATGCAAGAGTTAATCATTGGCCCTCTATGTTGATGTTGAGTTTTTAAATGAAGTTGAATGTGAAAAATTCCCAAATCTTTGTAATGTTCATTTTTGAAAGAAGTGCAATGTATAACTTATTAAAAGCATTTATAGTCGCCACCTTGACATTTGAAGCAATATAATGTTTATTACATGCCTATCTTCTTGACATTTTTGACATTTGAAGTGTGTGCATCTATAGGCATTTGTAGTTTTTTTAAATGTGTGAATTCACTACAAGAGAAATTTATAAACTCAAGTGTATGTTTTCAAAATGTAATTTGCAAGCTAAACAAGCATTTAAGGGATTGTGGGTTTTGTCTTTTCAATATTAGTTGTGATATGTGAGTCCATTGAAAGAAAAACATTGAGAGTGGTTATGGTGAGATTTAGATTCTTGAAAATATGTAGTGCATTGTGTAGTTTTTAAATAATTGATCATGGAATTTTTAATAACTAGCATCTACTCAATTAGTTTTATATCAAAAAAACAAACATTCAAACCATCTTCCAAAACTTGTTAACTACCAAACCCCTTAAACCCAAATGAATCCTTGAAATTTGGAAAAACAAACAACTAGACCCAAATTTAACCTATTATTTCAAAAACAGATCTTAGATTTAGAAAGCCTTTGATTCCAAGTTTTTTTCAGTATTTCCATGAATGGTATTCATTAAAGAATTAACAAAATAATCAAGAATCTAAATAGGTTTCTTATTTTTAAAAACCCAACTAAATTTTCAATATTAATTCTATGATTTTTGAAAACTATTGGTTAGGATTATAATGGTTAAAGGTTCATGTGCCTAGTAATTACTCATTATTTTATTTTTTCGGAAGAGAAAACCACATAACACTAATTATAGCAACTCATTGTAAATGTTCACTTGACATTTACAATGAATGTGATAGGTAGGATGTATTGTACTTCATGTTATAAAAACCTTTCACATTATGAATTATGAAACTTCCAATATGAATGTTTTTTCTAATGAATATTTATTTATTTTAACTATAAATTCAAAACCAATGTCACAATTGCAATTGTTAGTTCCAAATGAACATCATGTATAATGTAATTAATGAAGCTTTAGCTAGTTGCTCTATCATTTAAGTATTTCCATTCACATATGATCTTAAATTCCAACTAAGATTGGGTGAATGTATTGATGAAACTATCGTATTATACCCACCATTGAAGTTCAATAGTATTTGTTGAATTTATTTTTATTTTTTCAAAACCAAGGTTAATGATCCCATTTTAAATATGTTTGGAATTTTGACAAGAATAAATACACTTGTAAAACACATACTTTATTTAACTATTTTGTTAGCCTATTAACAAGGCAATGAATAATGTAACATAGGTTGGGAATTCAAATTCTCCACAATTCTAATAGTGACACATTTGTAACATTTGTTTTTTCAACCACCACCTTAAAATTATCTAATGTTAAACCTTAGTGGTGAATATTGTATATAAATTGGTATTGGTCATAATATCAAAATTTGACCAAAGGAGTATAGCTTCACTATAATATTCTTGTGATATCATTATCACTCCACATGGTAGTCCATGACACCTTTATTGATACAATACCTCTTTTGAATATATAGGTTGACACTATAATTGACTTAATTACTTAAAGGGGAAAAAGTGATTTTTGTGAACTTTTAGATGTGATGCAAGTTTTAATTCTAGGCTAAAATGGCCCTCACCCAAACCCTTGTCTAAAAATTGATGGACTACAAAATGAAAAAATGGTTATTTGCACAAATGCTAGTGATATGGCCATTTGAATTGTTTTTATGTAGGGAGGTCAAGTTGTGGCCTATGAATCAAAAAAATTGATTCTAATAGAAAAAAACTATCCTACCTGTGAAAAGAAATTGCTAGCAATTGTGCATGCTTTAAATATGGCATATTACCTCCTAAGTAGGAATTCCCAAATTGAAATGAATCATGAAAATTTGAAATTCCTAACCACCCAACCCATCTTGAGTGGAAGACAATGCAAATGGGTGGAATTTTTACAACAAAATTTATTTGAAATACATTAGGTAAAAGGAAAAGAAAATGTTGTTACTAATGTTTTATCTAGAAGAAATTGGTAAAATGCCAAATCAATGGTCTAATTGGTGATGTGAAGGAAAATATAAAGAAGATCTTTTTTTTATGGACTTTCTAATATTTTGTCACATGATGTGAAAAGTTGAAAAAAAGTTGGGTAAATACCTAACTTATGTTTTAAAAGATGAATTATTGTATTACAATTTCAATTGATTATGTATTCCAACCATATCAAATTATAGATGGAAGATCCTATATGATTACCACAACATACCTATTGTTGGCCATCTAGGATTCTAAAAGGCATACCTAACAAGTATAAAAAAAAGAAATATAGCTTGGGATGGAAAAAACATTCATGAAAACATTCAAAAATGTTATAACATCAAGTAACCAAGGTAGAAAAAATCAAAACCTTGAAACTATTTCAACTTTTGGAAGTCCCTAAAGCCAAGAGGAAATCCATTAATATGAATTTCATTATGGATTTATCAAGGACCAAATATTGTGTTCATCATGTCATATTTGTAATGGTGGATCGCTTAACAAAAATAACACACTTCATCCCTTATCAAATCAATTGTTATTGTAGTAAGAACAATGTCTCTAATTTTTATTTTAAAAATCAATAGGTTGCATGGGCTACCTTGAGAAATTATTTCAAATAAGGATCCAAAATTTCTCAATACATTTTGGATTGTGTTATTCAAGACTTTGGGAACAAAACAATGGCTTAACATAGGCTATCATCTAGAGACTAATGTCCAAAAATATATAATTAACCAAACCTCAGAGGATATATTAAAAATCTATATGGGCCAAAGGAAAAATTCATGGGAGGAATACCTTCACCTAGTTGAATTTGCATAAAATATAAATCCCATTCTTCAATAAGTAGGGATGAATCCATTTGAAATTATTCATGGGCTACATTTCTTGACACTAACATCTTGGCATGTTTCCATCATTCAAATGGAAATTGTTATTCAAATTATTCAAACAATGCAATTTGAATAAGGTTCAATGAAAGATTGTGTGCAAAGAGCCCTAACTAAGGACTATGCTAACCAAAATCAAAGTTTTAAGGAATTAAAAGTGGGGGATATGGAATTAAAAGGGTTGGAAAGGTGGTTTGTGGAATTTATTTTCCACCTAGCTAGAAAATTCATATAATGTTTTCGATGTAAGCCTACTAATAAATTTATATTAGATCCCAATCAATTTATTCCATAACTATCAAAATTGATGATAGAGGAAAAAATGTTGGATGAACCATAAAAGATTTTAGAAATAAGAACAAGAAAAGAAAATTTGTGTTCATATATTTAACATTTGATAAAATGGAAATGGTACCCCAAAGATGTTGCCACGTTTTATAATAGGGTTATGTATTTGAAAATAAATTTATAATTAATATAAGGTATGTATTGATGTTTTGTATTTAAAAAAAACAGAAAAAAATAGCATATGTATTAAAAATTATGTATTGATTCTTCATAGGTTCAATTAATAAGTTAGTAAATGAATTCATACTAGTAAGTGAACTAATTATATTTATGCACCATTTACATAGAAATATTGATTGAATCAAATGCAAACATAACCTATTTTTTGAAAGTAAATCACATGTTCATAAAAATATTACTATTTTTATTCTGAATAAAATGGAATGGATGATGACTTGTTGCATCATATTTGTATCTTCCAAGTGTTTGACGTGAACTATGATTTATGCTTTTGGGGGAACAAATGGTTGTATTTTTGTCATTGTGTTCTTTCATGCACTTGAAAATGGGAGTTATCATGTGTTCCTTTTTCTTTATCAAATAGTAAAACTAAAAATAGAAATAAATATAGGGTATCAAAATTCAATGCATATTAAGAATATAATTAAAGGAAAATGTTTAATTCACACCTTTTTTGGTTAAATTCACACCCTGGTCATGCTTGTTTTGTTCTTAGAGCATGCAGGTCTGTCGTGTTTCTTGACCATGACGCAAAGAAAGGGTGTGAATTAAAAAAATTCCTAATTAAATTACAATGATTTAAATACATGCATATTAAAAAATAGGTAGTAGTGGGGTGGGGAAAAAAGGGTTCTATGACCTAATACCCCTAAAAAATACTTTGTTCGATGCAAGTAATGTAAAATTTTAAACACAATGTATCCCTAGGGGAAAATGTTACATTCCTTGCATTTGGTTAACAAGGAGTGGGTGAGGGAACATGGATGGTAGCAATGGGTGGAAGAACTTAAAGGTGACATTTTAGGAAAATATTTAAAGTTAGTCATATATAAATAAAAAGAAAGTGAGTGAACAAGGAGAGTGTTAAAGGTAGAAAGAAGATAGGAAATCCCAAGAAAGGATGTCCAAAGCTTTTTCTTGTTGCTAGATTTCTATGAGTAGATAACATAGATGTTAGCCCTTTGGCATTTGTGGTTGGGTGGAAAATTTCTATCTCTTGTAAATTTTGGAATCGTGGTGGTGTGTACTTTGTCTTCCTAGTCCCATCTTGGAACCTCAGCACGCCCCTCTACCCCTTTTAGTGTTGAGAACTAGGAATGTGCCTCGAGTTCCTCACAATTTCGTTGTTTGAGTAACTTAGACCTGTCTTGGGTCTAACTAGGAACTTGGGAGCGCGTCAGCTCCACCACGAACTTTTGATCTAAGCACCAACATTCCATGAAAAACAACACACCAAATTCCATAACCTACAAACAACAAAAAACACAAGAAAATAACAAAAACATCAAGAAGCAAAATACGGTTCCTTTAAATTTCATGGTCGTCAATTGTCCCCTCTCTTGGCATTTTCTGCTAATACATCCATGAACATAGTAAATCATTCAATAAAGCAATCTCACCCCACTTCATCCGGTTAAGGCTTAATCATCCCAAAAAAAATTGCTGATAAATCCCATTCACACTTTATCCATCCATGTGTTTATTTAACGCCCATAGCCCCTACTACATCATAAAGGTTGACTTACATCACCATCAAATTGACCAATGTACACCAGTTATTACACTTCACAAAATGATGAGTGTTTTGCTCCTCCCTATAACATAATACTTTAAAAAACCAAAATGTCTCATTCACCATATTCATATTACAATTATGCTAACTTGCATATAAATATCTTGTTAAGCTATGCCCATACTAGGACAAAAATGGGGTAATGGGAACCATCAATGACCCTAAACCTTGTAATCCTAACTAGATGAATAACAACACAAGATTGGTCGAAAAGTCATGAGAGGATGCTAAACAATTATGTTTAAACTATGTTATGACCACATTTTATTTTGTGTCACATTGATTTTCAAGCACAAAAATCTTTAGTTATGGGCTTTAAAATGTGTTGAGGTTAATTAAAAAAATTGGATTACTTTCAAACTTATCCTAATGTTAAATTGATATATTAGAAAGGGCATGGTGTAGATAAAACATACATTTTCAATATTATATTGGTTTATGAAACTTATAAACATGTCAATAAAACATTGGTCACAACTAGAATGGCTCCTACCAACTCATTTTTAATGCTAATCTTGACAAAATTCATGTACTAGATGTTTGAATGTAAAAAAATTAAAAAATTGTAAACATTTAATGAAAGTTTGTGACATATACAATCATATTTGTAGGAGAGAATTATGTATTTTGATGAATCAAACTCTCACAAATTACATTGTTTGGATACACAAAGCCCATAAATTCTTACAAGATGACCTTCATGGATGTTGACAATCATATCAATGAAACTCTAAAAATGGGATCAAATAAGATAGCCATTTATAAAATTATAAATTGAATTTTTTTCCACAAATCACAACACATAAAAAATGTATGTGATCTTTGAACACAAGTGTTATTCAAAAGCTTAAACACAATGAAAAAAAATGGTTGTGCCGTATTGGAATTGCAATAGTTGAATATTATCTCTTACAACTATGTAATAGAAAAAATGTTGTTAGCCATGTCATACTTGGAAAACAAAAATCTCAAGGCTATTTTTATCAAAGGTTTGTGTAAATTCAAGTTTGGATTCACCTAGCTCTAATGCCAAAAAATGGTCAATATGAAAAAAAAAATGTAATAAGTCAAATACCAACATTTAGAAAAAACCTTTTCTTTGAAAGAAATCAACAATTTATGTCAAAATCTTCAAAAATCTAATCAAAACATTATAGCAACAATTGAAGGCAATCAAATTCAAACCTTGACCTTGTCCAACTAAAACATATTAAATGTGACCTATTTAACCAAAAGGAAAATAGGATTTTTTTTGAAATTGTTGTGGTTTTATATTAAATATATTCCTTATTTGCCAAAATTTTCATAATTAAAAATTCAAGTGACAAATAAAAAATAAAAAATAAATATTAATAAGTTAGCACACAAATACCAAAGTTGCCCATGTATTACAATGGGTTGTGACACTTTTAAAAAATCACTTTAGATTTTACCTTCCTTCGTAAAATGAAACATAAACAAATTGGTATACAAATTATTACAATTCAATACATTATAAATATAATATAGCCAAAATATATCACAAATTTTTTTGTTAACAAAAACCCACCTATAACAACAGTGCAAAAAGCTTGTAACTATTAGATTGTACAAGGAGCTAGTAAAATTGTTTAAAAAAATGTTAAATTCCTCAAATGCATGTAGGGGAAACAAAATCATCCCAAAAAAAAATCTTGAGAAAAGATGTTGTAACAACCACATCAAAATGCACACATGTGCTTGTTTGTTTGAACGAAAACATGTGTAATCTCATGAGTTTTTTCTCAATAGGTTGGAACTAACATGTTACAATTGGTTCCAAGTGGAATGAGGATGTGTGTGCATTCATAATGTTCACTTTAAGTAGTGCAAATTATGACATGGTAGAGTAACCATTTCTTTGACATGCCTTATTGTTCATGTTAGGTTTTGTTTGGTGCACATGTGCTTGTCTTATTATGTTATTGTGTTATATATGGTTGTTGTTTTTGTTGTGATTATTGTGAGAATTAAAGAATGAAGGAATGAATATCTTGTATTGTAATATAAGAGGTTGAAGTTCTAGCAATAGAATTCAAGGAGTCATAAAAGTGGTTTTTGGGAGAGTTTTAGGTGCAATTGTGGCAATGACAATGGCATCCATTGTTGCGGCAATGCATATGACTTCATCACTCTTGGGATGTTGTGCACGACCATTTTCATCTACCTCTATGTCGTTTAAGCTCTCCATTCCCTACTCCTTCTTTGGTCTTGGAAAGAGCTTCCAAGCACGTCTTGCTACAAATCATAGCATGGCCATGATGAACCAAAAAAAAAAAGTTGAAATCTTGCATGGCAACTCAAAACGAAGCCTCATTGTTTCTACTGTAAGTTTTGATATACAATGTGGCCATCCTCTATTGTTCAAGGGTTTTGCATTATGTTGAATGTGTAGAGTATTTTGGTTTTGTAAAAATATTGGCCTTACCATTCAAATTGTACATTTTGACTCATGTTGTTTTGTTAAAAAAAGAATCATTCAAATGTTTTTTCTTCCATTTTAAGATGTCAAACAATCCAATCTATGTTGTTGTTATCTTATGTGTGTGGATGTGTGATTCAATATGGAATACTTATGGCATCAACATTTTTCTACACCTCCCTTTTGCAAGTGTTGTGGATGTTAACTACAAGATTTTTCTATTATTATGCAAACCAAAAGTTGTGTTGTTATGAAATATTTCATATTTGGATGTTCATCCTTCTTTGGGATTTATTTGTTTAATTTTTTTTAGTAAGCAACATATCGTTTTATGTTGAAAACTATTTCATGGAATCAATTACCAACTAAAAATTAGCTTCAAACTCCCATGCCTTACATGCACAAATTTCAAGAATGGGTGTTTCATTAACAACTCTTGTTAATGGGTTTTACATGGAATGTAGCAATTGATGATTCAACCATCAATTTGGCATTTGTTAATGGAAATCAATGGAAATAAGATATTTCATGGCACTAATATTTGTGGGAACCTTTGTTTTTCCAACTAACTACAAGCTCATAATGTTGTTTAATGCTTCATTCATGCAAGACTAACATTATTCTTTTATGTGTAATGAAAAAAATTGTACAACAATGATTGCCATGGATGTGTAGGATTTGATTAACTTGAAAACATTTGTACCATCACTAATACTTTTAATGAATTGGTCTCATTTTTATGATGTTTTGAACACAATTTTGCTTCCCAATAAACTACGGTTTGTTCTTTTCAATCATCACTTTGTGAGATATAATTCTTATTCTCATACATGTATCGATATGTCTTGATGTACTATTTGACAAACTTTATGTGTTGTTCTTATTCTCAAGGAAATCATTCCTTGTATCTTTAAGGAAGCACACGAAGTAAAAAGGGATTTGAAATATTTGAAATATGATATATTCTAGGTATATTTTGAAATATTTTAGGTAGATCTAAAAATAGTCTCATAATGAATTATAAGCACCCTATTTACATTGAAGTAAAACATTTCAATTGTTATTTTTGAATAAGTTGCACCCTATATTTTTGTTGCACGCCATTTCAAATACAATGGAAGTGATTTCCATGGGTTATTATTATGCATCAATCCTTGGATGACCATATAATAGTTGTCATTCCAATGCATTTTGCAATTAACTAGTGCAATGAATTGATCAAAAATTTAAAAATTATGGTGAGAAGTCAAAGTTTATTTTTGGTTTGATTTAAGCAAATGGTGTTTAGCCTTTTAGATTTAATTTCCATTTTCAATGGTTGTTCGTTGAATAACATATATAAGTTGGAGTGAAGTTGTGATATCCCTATTAGATTCAAATGTCCCCATTTGTCAAGACATGTATGGTTTATATTTCTTCCCAAACACATTGGGTCCAATTGTATGGTCCCAAGGGAACTTGAAGTCACACCATAAAGGGTCCCTAAAGTCAAGCCCACGAATTTTTAATTTTATGCACTTGTTATGGAATATTTAACAAAACATGATTTTGTATAATAATGTTTGTAACAATTTTCTCAATTGTCAATGTGCATGACTTTGTCTTCCACATGCTTAAATATTGTTCTATTTTTGTGTTGTAGTCTCGTGAGTGCCATGATCCTTTGGTTGGGAATATTGCACCTAATTTTGAAGCTGAAGCTGTGTTTGACCAAGAGATTGTGAAGGTAATGTGCTATTTTAATGTTAACAATAAATTCTTACATGAATGTGATTGAGGAATATAAAATATATTTGTGTTTTGTTGACATATAAACTTCTCTTTGAATGTTAAAATTTTACAAGGTTGATGTATCATTTTCATGTGATGGAGATCATATTGCATTGCAGATTAAGCTTTCTGAGTACATTGGACATAAGTATGTTGTTTTGTTTTTCTACCCATTGGACTTCACATTTGTTTGCCCGACAGGTGACATAATTGTTTATCCCTTCACTTTTTTGGTCTATGGACATGATGATATTTAGAGTTTGCAAGTACTTCCTTGCACATTGTTGTTCAAACTTAAATGTCAAATGACATGAAAACTAACATTTATGCAAGCCTTCACAAATAGATGTAACTTGGGTGGCTAGGCTAGCCACATTGTGCTTTGGATATGTTTAAAATTTTTTACAAGCTAATATTTATTCAAAAAAATCTTACATGTGTATCATTGGGAGTTAGTACAAGTTACAATATTGGATTGATATGGATGTCATAGTGGCAAATCTTGCAACATGGATATAGTTCAAATTAGGAAAAATGTCTTCTAAAAATTGGAGTTATCAATTTAAGGACTTAGTTTGAGGTTATTAAATAAAGTATGATTTATATGATGTAGGTATTTTTATGCATAATACTGATTATTTAAAGTATATGAACATTTAAAGTGAATATTGCAAACTTTATAGTTGATAAAAAATAAATACATGGATTTCAGAATGGTTTAATTATTGATATTATGATTATTAAGGACTTAAAATTGAATTAGATAACATATCAACGAAAAAAAGTTTCAAGAATTTTACACCATTCAATTGTATGCTTTTTTTAAATAATGGATTCTTTTTGTAATTGTTTTGGTTATGATTGTTTACGAGTCTATATCATGTGTATGTGTGCGTGTTATATAGACGGATTGTTGAATTGTCAAACTACCTAGTCATCCTTAGGATTGAAAATTTTGTCAAAATGAACTTATGGGATTCCCCCATTCCCTCTGCCCACTTTTCGGCCCACTAAACATTGCATTCACCCTTGGCTATGCTCTCACATAAGCATTTGAATTGGCTTGAAAATGTACAATCTATTCCTAATATGGACAATATTATGTGTTGGCATGCCATATAGAGATCACTGCATTTAGTGACAAGTATGACGAGTTCAAGAAGCTGAACACTGAAGTGATTGCCATCTCAACTGATAGCGTGGTATTTGCAAACTTGAACCACTAAAACATCAAGTGGTTTTATGATGATGTTGAAGGATCAAAGGGGACCAAACTTCAATTGTCAAGGGGATTTGCTTTTCTTGCAAAGGATATCATGTGTTGATGATGATTGTTCCCTGTTAAGTCCAGGGTTAATGTTTGATTCATCTGTTTTAACTTGTGTTTAGATTAATTGACGTATTTAGATGACAATTCAAGTCTTTTCATTCGGAACATCGCGAAGGCCACGGGTGAGCAATAAATAGTAGTCCAAAAATAAAATAACATTACAACGTTTAACCATTAAATGAGTTTGTAAAGTTTAATATTTGAGTTTATTGATGCAAGAGTTTATCATTGCGTGTTTGTTGTATTGTGTTGTATAGTTCTCCCATCTTGCCTGGATCCAGACAGATCGGAAGTTAGGTGGTTTGGGCGAATTGCGCTATCCTATTGTCTCTGACATAACAAAAAAGATTTCAAGAACTTATAATGTGCTGATTCCTGAGCAGGTATGCAATTGACTTTTGTAGCTTAAATCTTCAAAGAAATTGCTGATAATAATACCTTTGAATATCTCAAATGTGTTCTACAAAGGGAGAACATGTTTAGTGGGTCCAAGTAGCTTAGTCTTTGTACTAGTATTGTTTTTTTCTGACAGTAGCATAGATCTGGTTCATGTGACAGTCAAGAGACCTGTAAATTGTTTTGACATTGTTGTACCCATGACTTGATTGCAAAATAGGGTGTGGCGTTGAGGGGATTGTTTATCATCGATAAGCATGGTGTTATACAGCATGCGACAGTCAACAACCTTGGGATTGGTCGTAGCGTGGAAGAAACACTTCGCACATTACAAGTGATTTCCCAATTTATGCACATAGAACAGACATTAATTCTGAAAGGGAATGGGTGAGAACTAAAAGGAGTTAGATATCCAATTGAAATGTTCCAACAATTTTTTGGCCATCTATTTCTCTAAGATAGCTTTTAACAATGCCCATATATTGGTCCTTCCAGGCGGTACAATATGTCCAGGAAAATCCAGATGAGGCATGTCCTATTGACTGGAAACCAGGTGAAAAGACAATGAAGCCTGATATAAAGGGCGGCAAGCAGTACTTTGCAGCCATCTGAGGAGGCGAAGGGTGGTGTTATGGCCCCAAGAGGCAGGCACTGACGAAGCAGGCATTGAGGATCAAATTTGGTTTTCCTCACATCAGTTGGTCTGGAGAAGTGAGTAGCCACTAACTGCATAGAAGGTTCGGGCTGTATAAGGGGAAATTTTTTTGTAGATTTAGCCTGGGTATAGGTTTAAAGCTTGTGAAAGAAGGTAATCTGGAATTCCCAACACAACTAGTAGTTGATTGGAGAAAACCCTAGACATTTTCCAATCTCCTACTTGACAAATGCTTGTATTTATTTTACCAGTTTTCATAACTGACTTTATTGAACAGACTATAATACTTCCATGAATGTTATGATCAAACTCCCACAATTGGCCAGATTGAATTGTTGATGTTGCCCTAGAGTCTTTTATGTGGTTATGTCTTCTCAGTGTGTTGCAAGCAGTTACTTCAGAAAAGACTCAATTACAGATTTTCAACAGAAAACACTTGTACAAGAAATACATGTCCTCCCAGTGGTGCAGTACAAGAAGTGAAATGTGAAGATACTTCAAACTGGATTGGATTACAAACAGCAGGTTAAAAAAGTTAGCAAGGATTCCATTTCTACCCAGGACTTTCATCTCAAAGGAGCAATACCATAAAGCCTCTCCAATCCTTTCCCATGACATACATCATACAATGAGCCTTGACTGTGAACTGCAGTTTCATTGTGACACAAGGCTAGAAGCCAGCCTTGTCACATCAAAAGCTACACAACATATCTCCCCTTTCAACATTCTCAAGACAATTTTTTTGCTTTGAGGTCCTTCTATTCAGCTTTCCATTTCATACTCAGCCTTGACACTTGTCTTTGGTGGAGGAAGATGGATTGATTGAGGACTAGGGGTTCGGGAGTTTGAGTTACAGCGGCGAGTGATAGTTACCCCATCCTTGTCCTCTGGCAATCTCACAACAACAACAGGGCAGTCACAGTGATGGACACAATAATCGCTCACGCTCCCTAGTCGAGCCTTTCGGGAACGCTTAGCTGCGCCAATCCCTGTAATAACACAAACCCAACAAGAATGAGTTCCTTCTGTATAGTCTTACACTCTTCCAACAAAACAGTTCGATGTCACACAATGAATGAATACTGCTTGGCGATGTTTGATTCGCCAAACCCTGTCAAAACCAAACCAACCCTTAAAAGAGTGAGTTTTCATAGATTCGTGACCACAATTGTGATTTCTCCCAGGAAGGACCAATTAAATAAGGGAATCCTAGAGAAACAAAGAAAACCTCTATTCCCGTACAAGTATGTGCCACAACAATCAAGGCTGAACATAGAAGGAAGGGTGTTCATGCCTACCTCGACTTCCCATGATGACAGCATTAGCCCCAAGGCGCTCAACCTCCAGACAAATGCGCTCCTTCATGTCATGGTCTTTCACGATGTGGATCTTGAAGGGAATGTGAGCATCCAAAAGAGGTTTTGCAAGGTCAGAGCTCTTGGAAACAGTAAAAGCATCAAACTCCTCTTCCATCTTTTGTTGGGATTCTTTGTCTGCCTCCAAAATTTGGTCAGACGCACCCCAGTCAGCCCCATAAAGAACACTTGTAGGCCTGACATGGAGGATGATAACATGGTCATCCGGGCGTAAGTAATTTGCGACGGCCCATTTCACCGCATATGCACTCTCATCACTCAGATCAACAGCAATGGCTATCTTCCTGTCCCCTCCTTGTGTTGACAACGGCATTCTTTCCTCTCTTCCCCTGCAGCCAAACAACCCCTGATGTGAATACAGTTCAGCCTGCACAATGCATCACTGGTCCTCTTGATGCTTGACCACCAAGGTATTTCAGTGCCATTTGAGATATAGGGATAAGGCAATGTGAAGAAGAGAGTGAATAGATTCTTGTTGAATAGCTTACATAGACGGAGCAAAAATCTTGTAACCTGATCAGATTGGCACCTCTTTAGGTTTTTCTGCCAATCAAAGAACTGAGGGCTGCTCAGTGAACCAGGTGAGCAAATGTCTGCTAATACCTTGATCTCTCAACAAGGATTTCTCTTCTCAACCCTTAAAACAACAGTTCCATGTTTTCTTTCATGATATTATTGGCAAAAAGAAAGAATGTCTGCAACTTCCCTCCTGGCTTACAGAACTCAAGCATGCATGCCATGTACAAAAGCTTTCTGTACTCGAGGTTGAAAGCTTCAACATGAACTACTTGAAGAAAATAGGGTTCAATATTATGAGAGGTTTCCGCAACATGACTTCCGAGACAAGAACGGCAAAAAACACAGAACAACCTTTCTTATGCCCGCCAGGAATCTCACGAGAGAGTTTCATCTTTCTCTCCGCCGCTCAGAAACTCGAACCCACAGAAAATAAGGATTTTTCCTTTTGCATGATAGAGGTGAACACAGTTGCAAAAAAAAATGTTTGATCCAAAACAACCATGCATCTAAACTCTTCATCTATTTCTGTCGATCTCTGCCTCTATTTTCTATTCATATTCCTCTCTGCCTCTGTCTCTCGGGACGACAGAACCTTAAACGGAGCGAACAAAAAGGAGCATAAGAAGATCTTTTCCCCCCGAGAGAAACTTCGAAAAAATCCAGCCTAACTTGGAAAAGAAAAACAAACAAACAAACAAATACTAACATAAACAACAAATATGGCAGAGCCTATACTCTATACTCGGTTGTGGATGCACGAAGACAGATAGCGAAAAAAAGGAAACAGAAAAAAAATGCTGAGAGAAAGAAAAAATACCTGATTCCTGAGTCCAGATCTAGATCCAAATTGGCACAAATCGCGTTTGGTTCTCCTCCAAAATTCTGCCACTTCCTTCTCCCTTGTTGCTTGCTTCCCTCCCTGTTTGTGCGTGCTCGTATCTCTCTCCCCCTTCACCGTGGTTGGTCACTTCTCTCTTCTCTCGTTCTCTCTCTCGCTCTCTGGCGCTCGCTTGCGAAACACAACCATTTGCGAACGCAGGGAACTGGGGGTAATCACACCTTGGGGAACCAATACCCACTGACAGACTAAACACTAACTTTATAACTAAACTAAAGTAAAGAATTAAAATTAACTCAAGGAAGAAGAAAATCATATGCAAGAATAAATAAATTATATATATATATATATATATAGAACTTGTTTTATACAACTAGAAATATCTTATGTAATTAAAAAAAATTGCATGAGAAAATATATGATTTTTTATTTTTTATAAATTTCATTTGATCCCACATTTTGAGGAACAACATTATTATTATTACATTTCTTCCTATTTGAATTTTTGCTGATTTTGGGAGGAATGGCCAGTGTCTCTTGGGAAATCAGAAATTTGTGTGTTCACAAGGGCTAATAAGGCAGAGAAAGAAAGAGACATTAGGCAACTAGCTGCTTGTTCGACAAGCAAGCAAAGGTCCAAAACCCATAATTAGGGTTTTTGGAAGTGGCTGGGGGAGAGACGTGGAAGGGGGTGGGGGAGAAGAGGCTGATGAAATGTGTGTGTGGAAGGAAGAAGAGGACAAAACCAAATTTGGGTACAATTGAATATACTCCTTCTGCAGATTCTACCTAAATAGTCCACGTGACAAGTCTCAAGGGGAGTTTTTTTTAGGGGGAGTTTTTTTTATCGCTCGCTTGGATGACTTGCTAATTTTAAAAAATCCTGTTAATTTCATTTTGGAAAACAAATTGCTCACAAGAGTGGGCTTGTATTGGCCTTGCCTACCAAGGCAAGGATATTGTGTTTAGATTCATTATAGAGTATAGTAGCTAGCTTAATGGATTTTGGCCCCTTGGTAATACTAATAATAATAATAATAATAATAATAGGTCTATTTTTATATCAGGATTTTTGAAAGATGATATTTTGGCTTGTGTTGAAACTTGAGATTAGTTACAGAGGTATAATATCTTGAAGGATTTTTATTTCTTTTAGAGGATTTTTTGAAGATTATATTTTTGCATGGTGAAATATTTGAGTTTTCATAATTCTTCTTTTGCCTTAAGATACTTTTTAATGTAAACACGAGGCCACAGTGTGACACATCCCTTGTTATTATTATTAATTAATTTGAGTGGGCTTTTTGCTTTTTGAAATGCCAAACCTTCTGCAAAGGGAAAATTCCATGCAATAAGGCACCCTGCAAATACACTAAGGAAATTTCTGTCAGTGCTTTATCATGAACCTAAACCTATGTAGATCAAGAGGTGGAGAAGCCAGAGGGTAGGTCCTTCCTTTAAGTAGTAGGTTAACGATCCCTCCTACAAAGAAAGAGGGATATTCGTGGATCGGTATAAGGTGCCTTCCAACTACACTAGAGAATCTCTTCAAGTAATTTATGAAACATGTAATCATGACCACCCAAGGGGAAGTTAGACTTGAGCCTACAAAGGCTTGCAAGAATCCAAGGATAATATAGGTAATTGAGTTATCGATAAAGCCCCTTTAGGGGGCGAGAATGGTCAGTTTCAGCATAATAGGGCATCAAACGTGTAACTGGGAATGAAAATTTTACAAAACGAAATAACTGGGACCCAGACTAGTTTTTCCATCAATTTTGGTGATAAAATGAGTTTCATCCTGTCTTTCCTTTTTCCTTCACTGCTGCTACATATATTTTCACTGGTCCTACCTGTACAACTACCATAAATAGGTTCGAACCTTGTGCATTAAATGCTGAGTTTCAGCATTTCATACTGAGATTTTAAAAAAATTGCCTTACTTTACCGTAGCACTCAAAGAGGGATAGGGGGTGAAAGCAGGCCAACTGACAAGGTGAAGATAGAGTGACTTTCCGGATAACTGTAATATGTCCACCTTTGTTTGGGTTGTGTGAAAGGGGTATCCCCTCACTTGTTGGACATCCAACTCATGGGTAAAATTTTAACCATAAACACCTTTTTTTTCAATAGTGTATTCAAATGCCACATTACAAGGTGAATCTTTTAGTCTGTTTCTATGCATACATTTAAAAAATTTGTGAAGTCCACTGACCTTATGCAATAAAAATTGTGAGCTCACACTTCAAGGTCTTTTTGCAACCACACTACAGCTTAGTTGTTATCTTTACACATGGTAAAAGCTCTGGGTCATGTGCTTTACCAGAATTGGGCTTGCATTTGGTTCCACCATGCAATGGACTTATTCCAATATACTATAATGGTTTCCTAACATTATTGAACTTAGGAACTTAAGAATATTAGGATCATATTAGGAAGGTGGAGTTTCGTCCCAACCCCTCATATCAATCTTTGTATGCTTTTCTACTCATGTTGGCACTTTTTCTACCCCCCATATCAACCTTTGTAAGCTTTTTTGCTCATGTTGGCACTTTTTCTACTCCTCTTCAAAACATCTATTCAAAAACTGAGGTATGTTAGTGATACTTAAGTTTCAAGGATTTCTTGATCTTCTAAACCCTATCATGAGTTAGCCCCAGTTTTCATTACTTGATCACTTTGTTGTATCATAATCAACCTTTGATCTTAGCCAACCTACAAAGGATCTTCAGCCACCCTTCATCAATGACAAAAGAGTTCTCCCCCTACTCCAATTAGCTGCTTAATTTCAAGAAACATGAAACCCTTGTAAAGGAAGCATCCAAGTTTTCTCTCCATGTCCAAGTTCACTCTCTGACTTCAAAGGAAAGACCCTAAAGTAGCCACCATTGCACTTGTTTACAGGTGTGCCACAAAGCAATAGAGTGAGTACACACCATGGTGATAAATGGAACATTTAATCATACTTTTACAGACTTTGGAAAAAGGTTAGCAGAAATTAGAAGGTGTTAGTCAAGATAGAAAGTCTCCCAACTCTGAACCAGAGCATAGATGAACAGAGGTGTACACAAAAGCCAACTTCTTTTTGTCTTCACAGTTCCTACTGTGGGCTTGTTCAACACTCCAGACTTCCCTGCAAGCCATGCATTGACTGGGCCCTGCTGCAACTGCTGTCCATCTCTTTGGACACATTGCTTAATTGTCATATGGCATTCCCAACCACATATTTACAATATTTCTGTGTATGAAACATCTAGGTGGCAGTGAGTTTTCCAACCTTGGAGAACAAGAAACAGGACCAGGAGGACAGAGAAAGCATGGGACCCAATTGCAATGAGAGAGAGAGCTAAAAGTCTAATCTCCTGCAGAAACACTTCCTCAGATCTGACAAGAATACTCTGCTATAACATGATTTTCTCTCTGGAAGTTTAATTCACAAACCAAATTTCCAAACAACTGGGAGAAGCAAGTGTTTCCTGTTGGAGGGCAGCATTGAAAAAATCTTTAACCTCGTGCCCGACCTGCACCACCTGCAAACACCCATAGAGTACATAAACAAAGCAATTTGCAACAAACAAATAATGAAAAGGAAAAGCGGATATGCAATGTGACACCACCTCTGTGAGAAACTCAGAATGGACTCCTATGAGATTCTCGAATGGACTATCAGGCTTCACCCCCTTACTGCCCTAGTTTCACATGCATGCTTTGCCAAAGAGTGGGCAACATCTAATACCAGTGGATGTAAGCTTTGGAGAAACCATGTTATTTGATTTTGATTGCTATAGCATAGAGACCACAAGGCCAAAGTGAGGGAGCTTCAGATATTATCCTTCTACATGAAGAAAGATGAGATGAGACAATCCAAAGGCCTGCACTTTACCTCTGCCACCACTGGACCTGCCTGATCCACGTGCCCCAGCTCCACGTGCACCACCTCTACCCCCACCTCCTGTGTCTTCCTGATAGCCTCCCTTTCCTCCTCTTCCTCCTCCACCCCGTCCACCCTCTTCACCCCTACCTCGACCACGACCTCGACCACCTACTGTAGGCTTACGGTCTACACATCCACACCATCTTACATTAAGTTTGCAAAGATAGGCTAAGGAAAGGTCTGACATTAGCATCACAGCTTCACTCCTGGCAACCTCATTTGAAAGAAGAATTAAATTGAGAGGCACATGAATACAAACTAGTTTATGGGTAACAGACCCAATCAACCATACAAGCATACTCCCACAAAAACTAACAGCAACACAAACTAAGAAAGACTACTCTAAACCACATGACTTTTCAGGCAGACAAGATGGGATTTTTGGTCCTCATAAGAAAACAGTACAACCAACAATTAGCTATCCCAACCAAAAGGTGGGGATCAAGAATGACACATTGGGTTGTCGCTAGAGGATAGAAGGGGGAGGTGGGTTTACCTGAACGCTTCACTGTCTCTTCTTGCACCTTATCAATGACCTACAAGCAACCATAAACAACACGTTCACTCTCAAAGAGGAGCTAGTGTGCATCTTTTAAAGTGAATGCATACTGCCCATCTGTGAGGGTCTGACTGGCAAGCAAAGCCAGATGAAACAGATGTCAAAACACATGATGAGAGGAGGGCAAGACAGAGTTGCTCATGCCTAGAACTGACCTCATCAGGAACCCGGAGGTATTTGATAGTGTTCCCTCGAATATAACACTCAGGCATCCTCCAGAAACGATCACCATCCTGTCGAACCAAACATCCATGTCAGAGGAGAAGGCACTTCAAGCCAACACCCTTGTGATGAATCTTCATGATTTAGAGAATGAAAAGATTTCTCACACAAGCAATAGTCATGAAAAGCATTCTCACCTTTGAAGTGCAAATGACTTCACGAAGATGTATATTCATCCAGGTATCACAGTTCACTAGATGTCCATTGTATGTCTCTCCATTCTTCAGCTCAACAAGCTGCATTTCAAAGAAAATCATTGCTAAGCTTCCAGAGAGAGCCTACCTGAGTTCATCCTGCCAATCTCTGCAATGACATGGTCTAACAGGTCACAGCCAAGGCTGGTATGATCTGTAAATAAAATATGCCAAAAAGTGGTGGTGAGGTACAAGGATGCAAATTTCTCAACAATCAGGACAGAAAACTTTGTCAAACATTTCAAAACCCCCCAATCCATGAGCCTTGAGATTTTTGTTCCTTGACCGTGTTGCCATGATAAGATCTGCTCATTTTTCATCATCTAGCTTAACACCCTTGGTCACTTGAGTTGTCAAATCTTCTTTGTTCAACTGTATAAATTTCACCACTTGTCTCCACCAAGACTTGGCCTCTTGGACATTTTTTCCCCTAGAGTCAACAACTCCATTGGGCATCTCATTTAGTTGGACTTGCCACAACAACCATAATTTCAGCAAGCTTTTCACATGAAAAGACTCCTTGAAAACACACTTTCACACATCAACTTCTTGTATATAATCGACTTAAAAGGCAATCTGTATGAAAGCCATGGCTATAGGTTGAGCCTCCAACTTAACACCAGGACACACAAAGGTGCAGGAACAAGGCCTCAGGTGCTCGTGACAATGGGGGCCTCTGTTTGGAGATAGTTCCCTGGACGTTGAATCAATAACTGAACGCTGTCCTCACACACCATCAAAATTATGCCTTTTCCCTTTCTAAATGTTTGCTTTTTAATGCATAAATCCAGCCCAAAACTCAAATTGGTATGTAGTGTCAAGGATAGAAAGGTCTTCCCCATAGTCTCCTAACTGGAAACAAATTCCAGGAATTAAGAGCAAAAAGAGAGAAAAATGTTACCATAGGATGCCCTTGAGCTGTTTTCAGAAGAGACAGAGGAAGCTGCCATGCAAACATTCAGTTAGCCATTTCATTGCAGATATGTGCAAATTCAAAAGAAAACTCCTGTCATCAGAGCAATTCCATCTCAAAAAGTACATGAAACAGATCCAAAAGTTGGCAGACTAGAGAGACCAGACTTCCTGACACGAATCCATGCATGTAAGATTCAACCCTATCTTCCCCAGATCTCCAACATTCTACTACAAGCTGCAGAAACTAACCCTAAAAATCAACCGAACCCTGGAACATTCTACATTTGCGAGCTCTCTTGAAATGATGCTATCCTTTCAGTAGTCCCGAGAGATTACAGCAATTTTTTGCTAAAGCGCTGTTTTTACGCGCTCTTCATTCTTCATTATCACCATTATTCCTCTTTTAACGTATGGCAATGCTGTCCATCTGTCCCTCTTCTGACCATAAAAAGCAGATGACTCCAATCTCCATGTCTTTAGAGTCTTGCAACCGCCTTCTCCCCGGCCTCTAATTCCCCGTCGCCTCTATATTTCTTCTTCATCGGAGTATACTCTTCTGACGTGTATGTTGACCAGGTCTAACTATCTTCTCCACTCGCATTTTAGAGATCAGGTAGATCAGTTTCGGAATAGGTTAAAAAAACGGAGTACACCGATGCAAAACCTTAAAGAAAAACCTCAAACTTCCTGCACGTGAAGCGGCTACGGCTAATTATCTTCCTTGCTCGCTCTACCCCCGCCTCTCTCTCTCTCTCTCTCTCTCTCTCTCTCTCTCTCTAACCTCCTCCCTCTCCAGCTTACACAAGAAACAAGAAAACGCAGCATCCCTGGATTGCTTTGCACCAAGCTGATAATGCCACAGAGTCTCGCGCATAACTGAGCAAAGGAGAGAGACCATAGGACGTGAAACCAAACAAGCCGTATGACAGGCAGACGAGAGAAATATTTTCGATTTTTAGGAAAGAAAAAAAAAACGAACGAAAAAAAGGATAAGCATGTACCATGATTGCGACGATGAGTCAGGTGATCAGGGACACAAGAGCTGCCGATCTGCGCCACAACACACCTGCGTGCAGCAACAGCTGCCGAGCTCGAAGCTCTTGCAGCGCGATGGCGCGCGCGCGCGCACGAGAGAGAGAGAGAGCCCAGGGAACGGAGTTCCCGGAGTAAAGGAACGCAGGTAATGAAGCAAATTCGAGTGACAATGTTTCCGTCGGGGCTGCTACAGGGGTGGACGATTATAGGGTCAACAAGTTTGCCAAAATCGATTTTTGATCTGGAATTTTCTCTTGAATTTGCTTTGAATGGAATGGAAAGGTATTTTATTTTCGTGTCAAAAATAGATTCCAATTTGGAATGTGCTTTGACTGGAATAGAGAGTTGTTTTTTCTTTAAGCCAAAATAGATTTTGAATTGGAATTTGCTCTGAATGGAATAAAGAAGTGTTTTTTTTCAAATCTGTGTTTTTTCAACATCATAGTCATGGATGATGAAGGTGATGAATGAGCAATACTTATAATATTTTGTGCATCGATTTGTATCACGTTTTTTTTCAATTGAATTTGAATTTCAAATCGATTCAATATACCATTTGAATTCAATGAATATAACTCCATGGAATTCAATCTGCATGCAATATTATTCAGTATTTTCATTCAAATGAAATTCAATTTCCACAAAATCAACTCAACTTTTTAATCGTTCCATTATCACTGGTACTGCACAATAACATAAGCCCCAAGTATCCTTTTAAAAAATTCTTATCATGTATAAGAGAAGTGGGACCTTCACCTACGTCAAGAAATAATGAGAATGTTTTTTCATCATTTCTTTTACAACAACTTTATCTTTGGTCGCTTCTTTTTCTCTCTTTTTTTGTCATAAACCTTGCAGAGCAAACAAGGTTGTTGATATTGGCAAGAAACTTTGTTTGCACTCCTATCTTTTCACATTTTTTTCCTCTCCATTGCTTGCCCTAAAACTTGCATAGTACACAAGGTAGGTTGTCATTTTCAAGCTTTGTGTGCATTAATTTTTTTTGCAACTTCTTTGTCTCCATTTGCATATTACATGAAACAATCAAGATCAACCTTTGTGAATGACGCATCACTTTCATTTTTGTGAGGTTTGTAGGTTATTTGTTTTTCACAAAAATAATATAATTAGAACATAGCAAAACTTCTTCTTTCTCACATAGCACAAGCGTTTTTTTCTTCATTTTTCTTTCCTTCTTATATTCATCATCTTGCTTTTCCTCATGATCCATGTTGCTTGTCGTGTTTTTTCTTGCAAAGCAGCTTCGCCCTCTTTTTATTGGTGCAACAAGCTACTCCGAGCTTTTTGATTATGGAGACAAACTTTTCAAGTGGAGCAAAAGTTTTTTTCTCCCTCCACTTACCCTTTTTTTTCTTATTATTCCTTTCTTTTTTTACTTTATATTTTTTGTTGTTTTGTCTCAACATTTTGTTGGTTTCTTTTGTAGGTTTCTTTTGTTTTTTTACACTATTGTGCAACATTCTCTCCCAGCAATTGTTGGTTTGTAACAATTCTTTCCTCCTCCAGTTGTTGGTGATGCCACTTGTTTTGTAGCTCCCTCCAATGTTTTTAACACTAATGTAAACCATCTTTTTTTTTCCTTCTTCCATTATGTTCCATCATTTTTCCTAGTTTCCTCTTGATCATGTTTGAAATTGAAGGTGTTTCAAAGAAGCACAAGCCTTGTTCCTCTTCATCCCAAAATTTTTTTGTCGATGATTCTTTTTTTCAATTATTACCTTAATAAAAAAGTATTGAATTGAATCATTGTCTTGATTTTGTTTCCAAATTAAAACCAACCACATTGTTGTCATCTTCTATTTGTGACCCATCCATTTCTTCTACAAGTAATGTAAATTTTCTTATTCAATGGTCTAATGACGATTCTAAGATTTTTTTGCTTGAGTCTAATGTTCTTGAAGTTCATGATGCAAATTTTGAGGTTTCTCTTTTTTCAAAGTTTTAAAATCCTTCACTAGCTTTGGTTGTTGAGGACTTTAATGTCCTTGCTTCTCATATTTTTGTAGTTCCATTAATGTTGTTGTAGACATCAATCCAAACTTTACTATTATTGGAAAAAAAATTCTTATGGTTCCAACTTATTATTGTTACAGATGTATTTTCCTTCATTCCCAACTTTGTTATTGTACTTGTTGCAACTCATCATAGCATGAGGCTCACACCTACAACCTACACATCACTTTTAAACATATCTAGATTTAACCAACTTTTGCACTCTTGGACTATGTATACGAAGTTGAAATGTGTACATTTTATAAGCTTAAAGTAGACTCCATCAATTAATTGGAAACTAGGTTAGGATGCAACATCCTTCCACAACATCTAATGTATTTCGTAGGTGATGAAATGGATTCACTATTACAAAATGTGGGTGCAATTCACTAGTCCCCATTTACTGAACTAGTGGATCCATTCAAGATCCAATGAATGCATTTGGTGTATAAGGACGCATTTTGTTGCAATGATTATAAGATTAATCAACAATAAGCACATGGACAATCGCAGAAGGTAAGAACACCAAATCAAAGTTCTACCCCACATCGATGAGGCACATGGACAACTAAATCCTTGGAAGAAGCAATAGATGTAGTAAAAAGTAGGTGTATTATTTTGAGGAAATGGAATTAAACAAGCATTGGCACATCCCTTTAACTTCTCTTTCAGATCATTTGAATGGTAGCATGTGATCAAGGAAATGAGGGACACAAGGTGTGTTCATGGAGGAAGAGGATGCATCAATGGTGGCTTGGACATTTAATATGCAGGAATGTGGACTTTCCATAACCTTGTAACAACTCAAAATGAAGGTGGTGAAATTTCCAAAAACTAGACCAACCCCCTTTAAAAATGGAGTTCATGGAAATTCCTGGTCATATTGGTTCAAGCATCAACATTTAAAGTTAAGTGTTCACTTCTTGAAGGCCTTTAGGTTTGTTGGGCACAAGGCTTGACAAGTCAATCTTGTGACTTTTTTCACCAAAACTTTCAAAAATTATACACTCAACACAAGTATAGCAAAGATCATATATGGAATTTAAATGAAATAGGATTCAGGTAGGGCATTAATCGAGGGCCAAAGTTTTGGGGAAAAAAGTTTCATATCATGTTTATAACATCATTCACAAATCTAGGGAATGGCTGATTTTAAATTGTGATATAAATACAGTATGAAGTTCCTTGCTAGGGTTTTACATATTCAGGGGTGAAAGGATTAGAAACAATTACATCAAACATTGCAGAACAAGAAAATGCATGGTGATGCAAAGGAAAACATGATGATTTTTTTTTAATTAAAAAAACTCCTATTTTTTTTCAAGAGAATAGTTTCAAGTGGCATCACAAAATAGAATCAACAATTATTATTTTTAGATGGACATGGATCACATGTTGCATTAGAAACAATATTGTAACAAGTATAGGAATTTAGATTGGACATGGTTACCTTACCATCTCACACTTTTCATGCCTTGCAGCCATTGGATGTGAGTTGTTTCAAGCCTTTCAAAATAACTTTCGAGAAAGAAAAGGACAATAAAATGGTAAAAAACAATCATTATGAACTAGAAAATGCACACTTGTAACTTGGGTAAACAAGGCCTTGGACCAATCTTTGTCTAAGAAAATCATTGAGATTGGGTTTGGGGGTATAGGGATTTGGCCACTCAATGTAAAGGCCATGGATGACAAGATCAAGCTAATTCAAGTTTATACAACTATAAAAATTTCAAATGAAAACAATGAAAGTTTTGATGGATCAACTATTGATATTTAATGGGTTGAAAATATTGGAGCTACCACATAATTGTTGAACATAACAACATCAATTGAAGATGTTGGAATGGAAACTAAGGTCAATGTCCAAGAGTAAGAGGATTTAATATATTATGTGGAAATGCCGAAAAATCCTATTCCTACATAGGATAGAAGTCCAATAGAAGCAATCTATGCTAAGAGTTGTTCTAGATGGATGTATAAGTGAAGATGCAATGTTGCCAAAATTTTACAAATTCAAGAGATTTTTTTTTTTGCAAATCTATTGTGCTTACATCATTTAGTTGTAATGAAAAGAAAATGCAAAGAACCATTAATAGATTATGACAAATCGCTTGTAGTAACCTCCAATGAATATGCAAGTATTTTGCACAAAAGGTTATGGACAAAGAGGTAACTAAAGAAATAAAAAAACAAAAGAGGAAGGAGGAGGATAAGATGGCTAAATGTGCTATTGATTCCCTTACCCTGAATGAAAAGGAAACTCAATGAATAGCAAAAAGCCATGTAAGAAAAAAATTCAATACAACTTAAATAACAATTACAATACAAACGACAATGAATACATTTTACTAGAATTTTGTAGCAAATTTAAAGGTACACTTTATTATATAAAGGTGTGAACCTTGGTCTAGGATTAGATAGTCGGAAGGATGCTAAGGCTAGGGAATTTTTTTATAAAAGGAACATGTTGCAACAAGGTTACAATAAACCAAATTGGAGTAACAACTTGTAGATGGGGAAGGCATGACGGGGATTAAATTCCAAAAAAA